>JADMIO011288099.1_pt1 | contig 68754 bp, 57 predicted proteins | sample 8958161 | NCBI WGS metagenome assembly JADMIO01 (sample SAMN16585339, study PRJNA669376) | soil metagenome | isolation source: Crop rotation soil | place: USA: Cullars Rotation, Alabama | collected 2011 | reverse complement strand
GCCGCGACTTCAAGTCACGTGAATTCCAAGCTTCGGATCCCACTGTGCTGGAAAGGCTCGGCCCGGACGGCAAGGCCGGCACCGGTGACGAGGTGCCCGCCAACCAGGCGTTCATGGTGCTCACCCGCGCCCAGAACCAGCCCGGTCCCGACGGCGTGATCGGCGACGACCCGACCACGCCCCAGGACGAGAGCCTGGACGACGTCCAGGACGCCAACAACACCGACTCCCCGTGGGTCGACCAGAGCCAGACCTACACCTCGCACGCGTCGCACCAGGTGTTCCTGCGTGACTACGACCTGGTCGGCGGCACGACACCGGTGGCCAACGGTCACCTCCTGGGCGGAATCGTCAACGACGACACCTGCCCCGCCGACACGACGTCGCCGCCCTGCTACAACGACGGCAACGCCACCGACGGCAGCATCTCGACCTGGGCCGCCGTCAAGAAGCAGGCGGCGCAGAAGCTCGGCCTGCTGCTCCAGGACAAGGACGTGACCAACATCCCGATGGTGGCCGCGGACCCGTACGGCGAGTTCATCCCCGCCGCCAACGGGTTGCCGCAGTACGTCTGCAAGACAGCGGACAATGGCTGTGGCTCGGACCTGCTCCTGCCCGGTGACCTGGCCAACCCGGTTGCCGTTCCGGACAACGTCCGGCACTTCGACACGCCGTTCCTGACCGACATCGCGCACAACGCCGACCCGTCTCCCGCGGACCTGGACCACAACCCGGCGACGCCGCCCACGGCACCGGTCCCGGACGGCGACACCACCGCATCGGCCGACTTCGCGCACCAGGCCCCTGGGACGTACGACGACGAGATGCTGAACGACCACTTCGCCTGCGGTGACGGCCGGTGCAACGAGAACATCGCACTGTCCACGATCCATCAGATCTTCCACTCCGAGCACGACCGGCTGGTGGGGGACATCGAGAACACGCTGTCGACCCACCCGGCCCTCAGCGCGCTCTACCACGACACGCACACCGATCTCGCGCAGGACGACCCCAACCGGACGTTCGGCTACGGTGACCGCCTGTTCCAGGCGGCGCGCTTCGTGACCGAGATGGAGTACCAGCACCTGGTGTTCGAGGAGTTCGCGCGCAAGGTGCAGCCGGCGATCAAGCCGTTCCACGTGTACTCGCCCGACATCAACCCCGCGATCCACGCCGAGTTCGCCCACGCGGTCTACCGCTTCGGCCACTCGATGCTGGACGACGACGTGGCCCGCAAGAACGCCGACGGCACGGACAACTCGCTCCCGCTGCTCGACGCGTTCCTCAACCCACCCGAGTACTTCAACAACGGCGCGGGAGGCGTCTACACGCCGGCGCAGGCTGCGGGCAGCATCGTCATGGGCTCCTCGGACCAGACCGGCAACGAGCTCGACGAGTTCGTGACGGAGACCCTGCGCAACAACCTGCTGGGCCTGCCGCTCGACCTGCCGGCGATCAACATGACCCGGGCCAGGGAGGCCGGCGTGCCGCCGCTCAACTCGGTGCGTCGCCAGCTCTACGCGCAGACGAACGACGGTCAGCTCGCGCCCTACGGGAGCTGGGCTGAGTTCGGTCAGCACCTCAAGCACCCGGAGTCGCTGATCAACTTCGTGGCTGCCTACGGCAAGCACCCCTCGATCACGGGCGTGAACACGCTCGCGGCCAAGCGGGCTGCCGCCAAGCTGATCGTGGATCCGGCCGACCCGGCAGACCCCAACATCCCGAGCGACGCGGCCGACTTCATGTTCGGCCAGGGTGCGTGGGCCAACGACCCCGACACGGGCGTGACCAACACCGGTCTCGACGACGTCGACCTGTGGGTCGGTGGGCTGGCCGAGGTGACCAACCTCTTCGGCGGCCTGCTGGGGACCACGTTCAACTACGTGTTCCAGAACCAGCTGGAGGACCTGCAGGACGGCGACCGGTTGTACTACCTGAACCGGACGCCGGGCATGAACCTCCGCACGCAGCTCGAGAGCAACTCGTTCTCCGAGATGATCCAGCGCAACACGGATGACACGAACACGTTGAAGGCGGACGCGTTCGGGACAGCCGACTGCAAGTTCCAGCTGGGCTCGCTCACGAGCCCGTACACGCCTGGTACGCCGACTGCCACGAACACGCAGGACCCGACGATCCTGCCGCTCACCGGCGCCGGGACGTTCAACGACGTGCCGACCACGGAGTGTGACGAGAACCAGCTGCTGATCAAGCTGGCGAACGGAACGGTCCAGTACCGGGCGAGGAACAAGATCGACCCGACCGGTATCAACGGCCAGTCCGTCTACAACGGCACCGGTGGTGACGACCGCGTCGCCGGCGGCAACGACAACGACACCTTCTGGGGTGGCTCGGGTGTCGACCGGATCCAGGGCCAGGGTGGCGACGACGTCGCTCTCGGCGGACCCGGCAACGACATCCTGACCGACCTCGACGGTGCCGACGTCAGCAAGGGAGGACCGGGCAACGACGCTGTTGACGGTGGTCCCGGTGACGACATCTCGATGGGCGGGGACGGCCAGGACTTCATGAATGGCGGCTCCAACGACAACGAGACGTTCGCTGGTCCGGACAACGACTTCGTGATCGCCGGTGGCGGCGCGGATGCGGTGTTCGGTGACGGTGGCGACGACTGGATCCAGGGCGGCCTCGGGCAGGACCTGCTCCAGGGCGACCACGGTGCGCCGTTCTTCGACGACCCGGCCGAGACTGCCCCCGGCAACGACATCTTCGTCGGGCAGGCCGGTGAGAACGACTACGACGCGGAAGGTGGCGACGACATCATGTCGCAGAATGCCGCGATCGACCGCAACGCCGGAGCCGGTGGCTTCGACTGGGCGATCCACCAGTACGACACGGTGGGCGCCGACGACGACATGAAGATCAACCAGCAGCTGGCCGGTCTTCCGCTTCCCGTGGTCGTCAACCGAGACCGTTGGCAGGAGACCGAGGCCGACTCCGGCTCGAAGTTCAACGATGTCCTCCGCGGCGACGACATGGAGAGGGTCACGGGTGGCTTCGGCTTCAGCGGCTGTGACGCTCTGGACCCGGCCGGCGTGGCCCGCATCAGCGGTCTCAACAAGCTGGTGACGTCGTTCCCGTCGCCGCTGCAGCCGGTGTTCGACGTCTCGCCCTTCGGGTTCTGCCCGCTGGTGGGTGACGGAGGCACGGCAGACAGTCCCGGTAGCGGAAACGTCTGGGCAGAGGGCAACATCCTGCTCGGCGGCGACGGCAATGATCTCATCGAGGGTCGCGGAAACAACGACATCATCGATGGTGACCACGCGCTGAACGTCGGGATCTCCGTGCGGACCAACCCGGCCGACCCGGCCACCGAGATCGGGCGGACGGACCTGATGGAGCACACGGCCACCTCCGGGAACTTCGGTCCCGGCACGACCGGCAAGACGCTCCAGCAGGCGGTGTTCGACGGCCAGGTCAACGCGGGCAACCTCGTCGCAGTGCGCGGCGTCGACATCCCGGCCGACTCGCTGACCCCGGACGCTGCGAAGGCTGGCGACTGCCCGGCCAACAGCGCGGACGGCACCGTCCACCTGCTGTCGACGACGACCAACTGTGACACGGCGTCGTACTCGCAGCCTCCGGGCGCGTACGACATCAAGGGGAACCCGGACGGCAGCGTCACCGTGACGGACACCGCGTTCGCCGCAGCTGCCGACCTGTTCGCCAAGGGCGACGGGATCGACACCCTGTGGAACGTCGAGAACCTGCGGTTCTGCCTCGGCACCGACCCGGTGACCAAGAACTGCAACTCGTTCACCGATGTCCGCACTCCGGCACGCCCGTCCGCACCGATCATCGGTCAGGCTGTCGCAGGTGACGCCTCGGCCCTGGTCCAGTGGACGCCAGGTCCGGACACGGGCGCCGACGCGACCACGCAGTTCAAGATCCAGGTGATCACCGGCGGCAACGTCGTGAACACGGTCACGGGGATCTCTCCCACCGCCACCTCGGCGACGGTCACGGGTCTGACCAACGGGACGACGTACACGTTCAAGGTGATCGCCGCGAACGGGAACGGTGACAGTCCGCCGTCGGCCGCGTCCAACGCGGTCACCCCGGTGAACTCGCCGCCGAGCGTGCTGCTGGCCAACCCGGCCAACGGCTCGACCGGGTTCGCAGTCGGAGCCAACCTCACGGTGACGTTCAGCGAGCCGGTGGTCAACGTCTCCGGTACGACGGTGACCCTGCGCACGACGGCAGGCAACGTCGGCGTCGGAAAGGTCGTGTCGTACAACAACGCGACCCGGACGGCGACGATCAACCCGAACGCCAACCTGGCGCAGAACACGTCCTACACGCTCACGCTGGTCGGGACTGGCGCGGGCGGGATCCAGGACACGAGTGGACTGCACCTGGCGACCACCACGATCGTGTTCACCACCGCTGGTGACACGACGGCACCTACGGTCACCTCGAGCACGCCGCCGAACAACTCGGTCGGGGTGTCGCGGAACGCCAACCAGGTGGTCAACTTCAGTGAGCGGGTGCAGGGCGTCAGTGACGCCAGTGTGCAGCTGGTCAACCGGGCGAACGGCAACGTGATCGCGGCAACCCTGACCATGAACGCGGCAGGCAACCGGCTCACGATCAACCCGACCGCCAACCTCGCGGCGAACACCAACTACGACCTGAAGCTCCTCGGTGGAGCGGCCCTGATCAGGGACGTGGTGGGCAACCCGCTGGCTGACACGACGATCGGATTCACGACGAGGTAGGAGGAATACGGCGATCGGGCGCCGACAACCATCCGGACCGCCCTGGCGCACCAACGGCCAGGGCGGTTCGGCGTTGTCGCGCCCGGACAGCCCACCGCCAACCGAAGCACCAAACCACCGGACCACCCGAGCCGCCCCCCACCCGGGTGGTCCGCGCACGTTCCCGCGGGAGCAGCCGGATGGACCGGGAGCTGCTACTCGGGCAGGGTCGGGGGGATGCGCACCCGCATCTCGGTGCCACCGGTCGGGCCGTTGGTCAGGTCGAAGGTCCCGCCGAGGTCGTCGACGAGGGCCCTCAGGAGGCGCAGGCCGAAGCCTTCCTCGCCGTCGTTCGGCTCGAAACCGCGACCGTCGTCCGTGAGCACGATGACCACGGATTCCGCATCCCCTGTCACCGACACGTGAGCGTGGTCGGCGCGGGCATGCTTCTGCACGTTGCGCAGTCCCTCGCGCACGACGCGGTACACGACGCCCTTGACGTCCGCCGGGAGGTCGAGTCCATCTTCGACCTCCACCGTGATGTCCAGCCCGTCGTCGGCGTAGCGCTCCGACAGCGTCCTCAGCGTGGTATCGAGCCCGACCTTGTGCATGTCGGTGGGCATCAGGTCGAGAACCATCGTTCGCAGCGCATGCAGGTCGCGCTGGAGCAGCTCGGTCATGCGGTCGGCGGTGGAGCGAGCGACCGCGCCCTCGGGCGTTGCCGGGAGGGCCGCGGTGACCATGGGCATCGAGTAGCTCACGGCCGACAGGTCCTGCACGACGCCGTCGTGGAGGTCCTGGGCCAGACGTCTTCGCTCCTCGTGCCACGCCCGCAACGAGCGGGTCACGAGCTCGGACTGCTGGCGGCTCGCCCGGTCGATGCGGCGTGCGAGAGACCAGGCGAGTGGTAGGACCGCAAGCTGGAACAGCAACAGGCCGCCCAGGGCGGTCGGGAGGGTCCTGCGCGAGATCTCGTCGCGGGCGGCGGCGATCCGCGTGGAGTCGATGTACGCCTCGAACACCACCGCTCCGCCGTCGGTGGCCTGAAGCGGGACGTGCACCTCCAGCAGGCTGTCCTCGTCGCCGATGGCGTCGGGGTGCCGGTCCTTGTCGTCGGGGAGTCGGGGGACCACCGTGCCGGTCCGGATCGCGCGTCGCAGCTCGGGGTCGATCGGGACGTGCTCGCCGACCATCTCGTCCACGTCGCTCCAGAGCACTCGGCCCTGGGCGTCGAAGATCAGGACATGCCTGAAGGTGCCGTCATGCAACCGGAACTTGAGGGCCTGCTCGACCCGCTGCGTCGAGCGAGGGTCTCCGTCGCGCAGTCCGGGGTCGACGAGCGCCGAGATGATGCCCCTGCCCACGCCGGCGGCCCGCTTGGTCGCATCGGTCAGTGCCTGGTCCTCGGCGACGTGCCGACCTGCGATCCGGATGCCCACACCCAGCACCAGCAGAGCCAGCGCACTGAGCAGGACGAACCGGGCCAGCGACACCCGGACGACGGAGCCGCGGGTCAGGTCGAGCGTGCGTCGGAACCAGTCAGACGGCGTCGCGGCCATCGAACAGGCCCTGCCGCGACGCGATGGCCACCGCCTCGAGCTGGGAGTGTGCGCCCAGCTTGCGGAGCATGGTCTTCACGTAACCGCGGCAGGTGTTCAGGGAGATACCGAGGCGCTGGGAGATCGCGCGTGCGTCGAGCCCCATCGCCAACATGCCCAGCACGTCGTGCTCGCGGGGCGACAGCTCGGTTGGCCGGGCGCGCGGCGGCGGCGGACGGTCCAGCGAGCGGAGCAACCGCGGGTGCACCACCAGCCCGGCCCCACTCGGAGACCGCAGGATGCCCAGGAGGTCGGGTAGCGACCCGTCCTTCGGTGCCACCGCGCCCACCCCTGCCGTCGCCGCTCGATGGATGAGCGACGCGTCGGAGCAGCCCGTCAGCAGCACGATCTGCATGTCGGGGTGGTCCAGCTTGATCGCCGCGGCGGCGGCGATGCCGTTCCGCTCGTCGCCGGCGAACATGTAGTCGATGACCACCATGTCGGGCCGCAGCTCGTCGACCATGGCGATTCCCGCATCGATGGTGTAGGCGACCCCGACGCACTCGAGGTCGGACTCGCCACGCAGTCCGACGCTGAGCAGGTCGGCGAACGTCTCATGGTCGTCGATCACGACGAGACGGCGGGCGGGCACCGGTGGGTGCTGATTCACGTGCGGTGCAACTGCCAGGTTGGCCATGTCATCCCCTCCAGGACGCAGCCGGGCTCCGCTCCCCCCGAGCGAAGTAGAGCAGGGACCGTAAGATCCCTATGTAGTTTGCGCGTGGGTACGCGTGCTGCACTTTCTACGGCCGGGTCCGGGGCCGGGTGATGCGGCGACTTCCCCCAAGAGCGCCGCCCCGAGTCGGTTGGACGCCCCCCAATACGAGCCGCACGATAGCAGAATGTCACGTGGCGGTCACAAGGAATTCCGAGGGCTGGACACCCCTCAGCGATGGCCTGCGATCGCATGTGGTACATACCGGGCGCCGAGCTCGTCGATCTCCTCCGCTCCGAGCTCGAGGTCGACAGCGGCGACGGCGTCCGCGAGGTGCTCGGGCTTCGTCACGCCGACGATCGGCGAGGTGACGGGCGGCTGCGCGAGCAGCCAGGCGAGCGCGACCTGCGCCGCGGGAACCCCGCGCCGCTCGGCGACGTCGAGCACCGTCTCGACCGTGGAGCGGTCTGCGTCGCTGAAGAGCTTGCGGCCGAACTCGTCGGACTCGGTGCGCGAGGTCTCCGTGTCCCAGGGCCGGGTGAGCCGGCCGCGGGCGAGCGGGCTCCACGGGATCACGCCGACCCCCTGGTCCAGGCAGAGCGGCAGCATCTCCCGCTCCTCCTCGCGGTAGAGCAGGTTGTAGTGGTCCTGCATGGAGACGAACCGGGTCCACCCGTGGCGCTCGGCCACGTGCTGGGCCTTGGCGAACTGCCACGCGTACATGGACGAGGCGCCGATGTAGCGCGCCTTGCCCGCCTTCACCACGTCGTGCAGCGCCTCCATCGTCTCCTCGATCGGAGTGTCCGGGTCCCAGCGGTGGATCTGGTAGAGGTCCACGTAGTCCGTGCCGAGGCGCGTCAGCGAGGCGTCGATCTCCTGCAGGATCGCCTTGCGGGACAGGCCGGCGCCGTTGGGGCCCGGCCGCATGCGCCCGTGGACCTTCGTGGCCAGGACGTAGTCCTCACGAACGGCGTACTCACGAAGCGCGCGGCCGGTGAACTCCTCGCTGCTGCCGCCCGAGTACACGTTGGCGGTGTCGAAGAAGTTCACGCCGGCCTCGAGCGCGTCGCGGATCGTCAGCCGGGCGAAGTCCTCGTCCTTCGCCCAGGGATGTCCGCCGCGTTCCGGGATGCCCCAGCTCATGCAGCCGACCGCGATCGCCGAGACCTTCAGCCCACTCTGCCCGAGTCGTCGGTACTGCATCAGACCGCCCGCTCCAGCGCGGCGAACTCTTCGTCCGTCAGCTCGATGCCGGCGGCGGCCGTGTTCGTCTCCAGGTGCTCGACGCTCGACGTGCCCGGGATCGGCAGCATCACGGGGGAGCGCTGGAGCAGCCAGGCGAGCGCGAGCTGGGCGGGGGTGGCGTCGTGCTGCTCCGCGGCCGCGGCGAGCGGACCGTCCTCGGCGGACAGCTCACCGGTCGCCAGCGGGAACCACGGGATGAAGCCGATGCCGTGCTCCGTGCAGTGGTCGAGGAGCTTCTCCGCGTCGCGGTTGGCGAGGTTGAAGAGATTCTGCACCGACACGATGTCGGCGGTCTTCTGCGCCTCGACCAGCTGGTCGACCGTCACCTCGGAGAGGCCGATGTGGCGGATCTTGCCCTCGTCCTGGAGCTGCTTGAGCTCGCCGACCTGGTCGGCCACCGGGTAGGCGGGGTCGATCCGGTGCAGCTGGAACAGGTCGATCCGCTCGAGCCCGAGCCGACGCAGGCTCAGCTCGACCTCCTGGCGCAGGTAGGCCGGCTGGCCGAGCGGGGTCCACACGCCCGGACCCTGCCTGGTGAGCCCGGCCTTGGTCGCGATGACAACGTCGTCGGCGTACGGGTGGAGCGCCTCGCGCAGCAGATCCTCGGCAACGTACGGCCCGTAGGAGTCGGCGGTGTCGAAGAACGTGATCCCGAGCTCGACCGCGCGTCGCAGCACACGGAGTGCCTCCGCGTGGTCCTTCGGCGGCCCCCAGACCCCTTCGCCGGGCAGCTGCATCGTGCCGTAGCCGAGGCGGACGACGGGCAGGTCACCGCCGAGGTCGAAGGTGCCGGACGGAGCGGCGATGTTCTGGTTCGTGGAAGTAGCCATACAGGGGCCAAGTCATCGAGCGGCGGTGTTGCTCCCCGGCCCGAGCGGGAGGATGGGGTCATGGCCGTTGACGAGATCGCGTGGTTCCGCAAGCCGACGCCCACGGCGGCGGCGCCGTACGACGGCGGCACGCTGAACCTGAGCTACCAGCTCCTGGACAAGGCGATCGTCGACGGCGCGGCCGACGAGTCGGTGCTGGTCGACGTCCGGGGGTCGTGGAGCCACGCCGTCCTGCTGGAGCACGTGTCCGCGTTCGGAGGGGCGCTCAAGGGGCTCGGCGTGCTCCCGGGGGACCGGGTGCTGGTCGACCTCGCCGACGACCGGGACACCGTGGTGGCGCTGCTGGCCGCCTCCCGGATCGGCGCGGTCACGGTGCGGCCGCCGGCCGGGCTCAACGACGCCGAGCTGGCGATGGTGGTGGCTTCAGCCGAGCCTTCGGTGGTGGTCACCGCCCGGCCCGGGCTGGTGCCCTGCGAGACCGACCCGGTCGTGGTCTCCAGCCACGCCTCACCCGCGGGCTCGGCGGAGGCCTGGGACGTCGTCCTGCGCGCCGGGCGCACCGACCCCGCCGGCGCCGAGAACGTTGCCGCCGACGCGGCCTCCGCGCTGGTCTGGCCGACGGGTCCCGACACCTCGGTCCGGGTGCGGACCACCGTCGAGCAGGCCATTGCGCTGCTGGAGGCGACCCGGTCGGTGCCGGTTGCCGCTGCCGACCTGGTGAGGGTGCTGACGGGGTGAGGGGACGCGAAATTCCCAAGGGATCGATGTTTTCTGACACATCCAGTGGCATGTATGCCGCTGGAGGCGCCAGTTCTCCTTGGGAAGTGACAAGAGAGGGGGAGGCTGGGATGTCCGGTTCCGCCGCTGATGTCCGACAAAGACCGCGATCCCTTGGGAATTCCCGCCCGCCCTCACCCCTCACCACCCCGCGCCCCCGACGCATACGATCGGAACCGTGACCGAACAGATTCCGATGCTGGTCGCCGGCGAGCGGGTGCACGGCGACGAGACGCTCGAGGTGCACCACCCGTACGACGGCTCCCTCGTGAGCACGACGACGTACGCCACCAAGGCGCAGGTCGAGGCGGCCGTGGCCGCGGCCGACGACGTGCGCGCGGAGGCGGAGCGGCTGCCGATCCACGTGCGCGCGGAGGCACTGGCGTCCGTCAGCCGGCGGATCCAGGAGCGCGCCGACGAGCTCGCCGAGCTGATCACCGCCGAGAACGGCAAGCCGCTGTTCTGGGCCAAGGGGGAGGTCGGCCGCGCGGTCTCGGTGTTCCGGTGGGCCGCCGAGGAGACCCGCCAGCAGTCCGGTGAGGTGCTGCGGCTCGACACTGAGGCGGCGGCCGAGGGCAGGATGGCGTACGTCCGCCGCGTACCCAAGGGACCGGTGCTCGCGATCAGCCCGTTCAACTTCCCGCTCAACCTGGTCGCGCACAAGGTGGCACCCGCGATCGCGGTCGGCGCGCCCGTGGTGCTCAAGCCCGCTCCCAAGACCCCGCTCTCGGCGCTGCTGCTCGGCGAGCTCCTCGCCGAGACCGACCTGCCCGACGGCATGGTCAACGTGATCAACGTGCAGAACGACCAGGCCAAGGACCTCGTCGCCGACCCGCGGCTGCCCGTGGTCAGCTTCACCGGCTCCGGGCCCGTCGGCTACGCCATCCAGGAGCAGGTCCCCGGCAAGCACGTCGTGCTCGAGCTCGGCGGCAACGCCGCGGTCGTGGTCGCGGCCGACTGGTCGAGCGACGAGGACCTCGACTGGGCGGCGACCCGGATCGCGAACTTCGGCAACTACCAGGCCGGCCAGTCCTGCATCGGCGTCCAGCGCGTGTACGCCGACGGCTCGCTGTACGACGCGCTGCGGGACCGGATCGTCGCCAAGGTCGAGGGGCTGCGCACCGGCGACCCGAAGGACCCCGACACGTTCGTCGGCCCGATGATCGAGGAGGCCGCCGCCGCGCGCGTCGAGGAGTGGGTGAACGCCGCGGTCGACTCCGGCGCCACGCTTCTCACCGGCGGCAAGCGCGAGGGCACCACCTACGCGCCCACCGTGCTCGAGGACGTCCCGGCCGATGCGAAGGTCAGCTGCGAGGAGGTCTTCGGCCCAGTGCTCGTGCTCGACCGGTTCTCCGGCGCGGACGAAGGCTTCGCCCGCGTCAACGACTCGAAGTACGGGCTCCAGGCCGGCGTGTTCACCCACGACCTGCAGACCGCGTTCCGCGCCCACCGGGAGCTGGCCGTCGGCGGCGTGATCATCGGAGACGCCCCGTCCTACCGCGCCGACCAGATGCCGTACGGCGGGGTCAAGGAGTCGGGCGTCGGACGTGAGGGAGTCCGCTACACGATGCACGACTTCAGCTACGAGCGGGTGATGGTGCTGACCGGGCTCGATCTCTGACGGTCGAGCACCCCGGACGTCTCAGGGGGGCGTCTCAGGGGTGGGTGTCGCCGAGGACCTTCTCGAACCAGTGGTCCGCATAGGGCTCGCCGTTGAACGCGTCGACCTCGCGGTAGCCCGCCGAGCGGTACATCGCGACCGCCTCAGGGAGCGCCTTGTTGGTCTCGAGGCGGACCACGCGCCCGCCGTGCTCGGCGGTACGACGCTCCAGCGCCTCAAGGAGACGACGTCCGACGCCCAGACCGCGCACCGCGGGGGAGACCCACATGCGCTTCAGCTCGGTCGGTCGGTCGCCGTGGAACTTGAGTGCGCCGCACCCGACCGGTTCGGCGTGGAGCGTGGCGACCAGGAACAGGCCCGCGGGCGGTCGCATGTCGTCGGCATCCGCCGGCATGCTGCTCCCCGGGTCGAACCCACCCGGGAAGCGGCGGTCCAGCTCGGAGAAGTACTCGCGCATGCAGAACCGCGCATGGGCGTGGTCCGGGTCGACCGCCCCGACCTCGACCATCGAGGCGGTCAGCAGCTTCTGAACCTCGGCCATCGCGGCAACCAGGTGGTCCCGCTGGCCCTCGCTCAGCGGCGACAGCATGGATCGGGCGAGCGCGTCACTGCGGTCGTCGAGCAGGGTGCGTTCCCGTCGCCCGGCCTCGGTCAGGAGCACCGTGCGGATGCGCCTGTCGGACTGGCCCGCGACGACCGTGGCCAGCCCCGACGCCTCGAGCGACCGCAGCAGCCGGCTCAGGTACCCCGAGTCCAGGTCGAGGCGCTTCCGCAGCGTGCGGACCTCACAGCCACGCTCCCCGATCTCCCACAGCACCCGGGACTCCGCGAGCGGCCGGTCCCGCGCCAGGTAGTCGTCCTGCAGCGCCCCCACGCGCTGGGTCACCGTCCGGTTGAAGGCCCGGACCGTCTCCACCATCGGGCGGTCGGCCACATCTCTGACTTTAGTCAGAGAGTTCGCGGACGTCAACGCGCGTAGGCGTCACATCTCCTCGTGGGTGTCCGGGTCCCCTCCGAAGAGGCGCCCGTCCGGCTCGGCCAGGCCGCTGATCCCGGCCATCTCGTCGTCGGTGAGCTCGAAGCCGAAGACGTCGAGGTTCTGGCGCTGCCGGTCGCAGTTCGACGACTTCGGGATCGGCAGGGACCCGAGCTGCACGTGCCAGCGCAGGATGACCTGGCCGGGCGCCACGTCGTGGGCCTCGGCCGCCGCCATGACCGGCGGCTCGTCCAGTGGCGCCCGGCGCTTGCCCATCGGGCTCCAGGCCTCGGTGCGGATCCCCAGTCGCTCGTCGACGTGCAGCATCTCCGGCTGCGGGAAGCGAGGGTGGAGCTCGATCTGGTTCACCGACGGGGTGACGCCCGTCGCGTGGATGATCCGGGCCAGGTGTGCCTCGGTGAAGTTGGAGACACCGACCGAGCGGACCAGGCCCTCCTTCTGGCAGTCGACGAGCGCCTGCCAGGCCTCGACGTACTTGTCGCGGCCGGGGTTCGGCCAGTGGATCAGCTGCAGGTCGACGTAGTCGGTGCCGAGCCGCTCGAGCGTCCCGCGGACCGAGGCGACGGCGTCGTCGTACGCGTGGTGGCGCCCCGGCACCTTCGAGGTGACCCGGACCTCCTCGCGGGGCAGTCCGGAGCGACGGATCGCCTCGCCCACCTCGCGCTCGTTCTCGTAGTTCACCGCCGTGTCGAGCAGCCGGTAGCCGGCGTCGAGTGCCAGCCGCATCGCCTCGATGCCGTCCTCGCCCTTGAGCGAGACCGTGCCGAAGCCGATCGCGGGGAGGGTGGTGCCGTCGTTGAGGGTGTACGTCGGGATGTCGGCCATCCACCCAACCTAACGAGGCTGCGACAATCCGAGCATGAGCAGACGCGACGTGGTGATCCTGGGGTCGACCGGCTCCGTGGGCACCCAGGCGCTCGACGTGGTCCGGGCACGACCCGACCGGTTCCGGGTGGTCGCGCTCACCGCGGGCGGCTCGCGGCCGGACCTGCTCGAGCAGCAGGTGGCGGAGTTCGCGCCGGCGTTCAGCGGGATCGGCGACGAGGCCAGCGTCGAGGCCGCGGGCATGACCTGCCACACCGTGCTCAACGCGATCACCGGTGCCGCGGGGCTGCTGCCCACCCTGGCCGCGCTCGACGCCGGCAACGTGCTGGCCCTGGCCAACAAGGAGTCGCTGATCATCGGCGGTCCGGTGGTGCTCGACCGTGCGAAGCCGGCCCAGATCGTGCCCGTCGACAGCGAGCACAGCGCCCTGGCCCAGTGCCTGCGGGGCGGCCGCGCCGACGAGGTGCGGCGGCTCGTGCTCACCGCCAGCGGGGGACCGTTCCGCGGGCGCACCCGCGCCGAGCTCGCCGACGTGACGCCGGAGCAGGCCATGAACCACCCGACCTGGGACATGGGCCCAGTGGTCACGATCAACTCCGCGACCCTGGTCAACAAGGGCCTCGAGGTGATCGAGGCGCACCTGCTGTTCGGCATCCCGATGGACGACATCGCGGTCGTCGTGCACCCGACCTCGGTCGTGCACTCGATGGTCGAGTTCAACGACGGCTCGACGCTGGCCCAGGCGTCGCCGCCGACGATGGCGATCCCGATCGCGCTCGGACTGGCGTGGCCCGACCGGGTCCCCGGGACGGCGCCGGCGGTGGACTGGACGAGCGCGCAGGCGTGGGAGTTCTTCCCGCTCGACGACGAGGCGTTCCCCGCCGTGCGCCTGGCCCGCGAGGCAGGCGCCCGGGGCGGCACCGCCCCTGCGGTCTACAACGCGGCCAACGAGGTGTGCGTGCAGGCGTTCCGTGACGGGGACCTCGCGTTCGTCGACATCGTCGACACGGTGGCAACGATCCTCACCGAGCACGACGTACCCTCTGGGGGAGATCTCACCGTCGACGACGTGCTCGCGGCCGATGCCTGGGCCCGCACGCGGACGGCCACCGCCCTGGGAGCAACCACTCGATGACCGCGCTGACCTACCTGCTCGGTGTGCTGCTGTTCGTCGTGGGGCTGGCGGTGTCTGTGGGACTGCACGAGCTCGGCCACCTGATTCCGGGCAAGCTCTACAACGTCAAGGTCACCCAGTACTTCATCGGCTTCGGCCGCACCCTCTGGTCGCGCCAGAGAGGCGAGACGGAGTACGGCGTGAAGGCGATCCCCCTCGGCGGCTACTGCAAGCTGGTCGGGATGGTGCCGCCCGACCCGGACGACCCGGAGACGGGCACCGACCGCGTCCGAAGCCGCAACACCGGCATGTTCGCGCAGCTGGTCAGCGACGCCCGCGACGCCGAGTACGAGCACGTCGACCCCCACGACCACGACCGGCTCTTCTACAACAAGCCGTGGTGGCAGCGGGTGATCATCATGGGCTCGGGCGTCGCGATCAACATCGTGCTCGCCTTCCTGCTCTTCGCGTTCGTGTTCATCGGCTTCGGGGTGCCCAAGCCGACGACGACCGTCGCGGGTGTCTCGCAGTGCGTGATCGCGGTGACCGCGGCCAACGTCGACAGGCCGCCCCGCGACTGCACCGCCGCCGACCCGCGGGCGCCGGCCAAGGCGGCCGGGTTCCGTCCGGGCGACCGCTTCGTCTCGATCAACGGCGTCGCGATCGACGACTGGGGCCAGGCCCAGAAGCAGATCCGCACCAACGGCGACGGCAAGGCCGTCGTGGTCGTCGAGCGGAACGGCCGGCGGGTCACCCTGCGGCCGACCACCACGGTGACGACGCAGAACATCGACCCGGACAACCCGGAGAAGATCACCAAGGTGGGCTTCCTCGGCGTCGTGCCGACGCAGGTCACGGAGCGCCAGGGCGTCGGCTACGTGGTCGACACCATGGCCACCGGCACCTGGCAGACGGTCGAGACGATCGCCGCGATGCCGGTGAAGGTCTACCACGTCGCGTGTGCCTCGCTGGGGCTCGAGGAGCGCGATCCGACCGGTCCGATGAGCGTCGTCGGGGCCGGCCGGGTGGCCGGCGAGGTGGCCTCCCAGCACGAGGCGCCGGTGCTCGACCGGTTCCTGTCGGTGATCCTGCTGCTGGCCGGCCTGAACCTGTTCCTCGGCCTGATCAACCTCGTGCCGCTGCCTCCCTTCGACGGCGGGGGCATCGCTACCACGCTCTACGAGACGGTACGGCGGGCGTGGGCGCGGATGCGCGGCAAGCCCGACCCGGGCGGCGTCGACAGCGCCAAGCTGCTGCCGCTCACTTACGCGATGGCGATGGTGATCCTGGTGGTCAGCGTGATCCTGATCTTCGCCGACATCGTCGCGCCGGTGCAGCTCAGCTAGCCGACCCGCGACGCGGTGCCGCGTGCTCGGCGGCGAAACCTAGACTGGAGTCCATGACCGCCGTTTCGCTGGGAATGCCCAGCGCCCCGCCGCCCGTGCTCGCCCCGCGCCGCCGGAGCCGCAAGATCAAGGTCGGCAAGGTCGAGGTCGGCGGTGACGCACCGATCTCCGTGCAGTCGATGTGCACGACGCTCACCTCCGACGTCAACACGACGCTGCAGCAGATCGCCGAGCTGACCGCATCGGGCTGCGACATCGTCCGGGTCGCCTGCCCGTCGCAGGATGACGCGGACGCGCTGCCGGAGATCGCGTCGCACAGCCAGATCCCGGTGATCGCCGACATCCACTTCCAACCGCGCTACGTGTTCGCCGCGATCGAGGCCGGTTGCGCCGCGGTGCGGGTCAATCCCGGCAACATCAAGAAGTTCGACGACCAGGTCAAGCAGATCGCGCAGGAGGCCAAGGACCACGGCACCTCGATCCGGATCGGCGTCAACGCCGGCTCGCTCGACAAGCGGGTGATGGAGAAGTACGGCAAGGCGACGCCGGAGGCGCTGGTCGAGTCCGCGGTGTGGGAGGCGTCCCTCTTCGAGGAGCACGACTTCCACGACTTCAAGATCTCGGTCAAGCACAACGACCCGGTGGTCATGGTGCGTGCCTACGAGCTTCTCGCCGAGGCGGGCGACTGGCCGCTGCACCTGGGCGTGACCGAGGCGGGCCCCGCCTTCCAGGGCACGATCAAGTCGAGCGTCGCGTTCGGTGCCCTGCTGAGCAAGGGCATCGGCGACACGATCCGGGTCTCGCTGTCGGCGCCCCCGGTCGAGGAGGTCAAGGTCGGCCTGCAGATCCTCGAGTCGCTCAACCTCCGCCCGCGCCGGCTGGAGATCGTCTCCTGCCCGTCGTGCGGGCGGGCGCAGGTCGACGTCTACAAGCTCGCCGACGAGGTGACCGCCGGGCTCGAGGGGCTCGAGGTGCCGCTGCGGGTCGCGGTCATGGGCTGTGTCGTCAACGGCCCCGGCGAGGCCCGCGAGGCCGACCTCGGCGTGGCCTCCGGCAACGGGAAGGGCCAGATCTTCGTCAAGGGCGAGGTGATCAAGACCGTGCCCGAGTCGCAGATCGTGGAGACCCTGATCGAGGAGGCGATGCGGATCGCCGAGGGCATGGAGGCCGAGGAGGGCGCGGCCGCGGAGGTCAGCGTCTCGTGACCCGGGATCAGCGGTAGTCCTGGATCAGGTCGGCACGCTTGTCGCCGAACCCGTGGTCGTGGATGTAGCCCCAGGCGTCGGGCCGCGACCCGTCGACGTCGGTGGTGCCGTAGCGGTCGGACAGGTCGCGCGCCGTCAGCACCATGCCCGCGACCTCGACGGTCTCCGGGTCGGCCGCCAGCGCGGCGATCCCGCGGTGCCGGCGCCACCGGCCGCCACGATCAGGTCACCCGTGTCCTCGATGGTCTCGCGACGGCCCATCTCCGAAGGACCGGCCGTGCGGCTGCTGCGGCCGGTCGCGTAGACGTGGGCGCCGGCCCGCCCGAGCTCGACGGAGATCGCCCGGCCACATCCGCGCGTGGCGCCGGCCACGAGGGCGACGCTGCCCGCGAGCGGTGACTGGTCCATGCCCCAGCAGACCACGAGCCGCCGACAGGTCAGCCCGGGTTCTCGCCGGGGCTCGTGCTCGGCTTCTCGGCGTTCTTCGGCTTCGGGTGCTCGTAGGCGTGGATGGTGCGCAGTGCCGCCTTGCACACCTGCCAGACGTCGCTGGTCTGGGCGAGCAGGACCAGGTCGCGCATCCGCTGCCTGACCGCCGCGGTGTCGGTGGGTTCGGTGTCCGCCAGCTGGACGACCGCGGGCGCGATCGCCTCGTCGGCGGGGGCGGAGAAGGTGCGCATCGTGCGGTAGGCCGTCCGCACCTGGGCCGGCTCCTTCGCGTCCGGATGGGAGGCGGCGAACTCCGCCCGCCCGGCACGCGCCTCGACGAAGCGGGCCTCCATGTCGAACGGCAGCACCTTCTCGACCAGTGCCCGCAGGGAGCGGATCTCCTGCTTCTCCGTGTCGATCTGCTCGTCGCACTGGTCGGTGGTCGCCGTCGACTCGTAGTACGCCACACCGGCCGCGATCGAGTCCCAGCGCGAGGCGAAGACCTGCTTCACCATCCCGCCCCGGGCGGCCTGCGTGGCCACCGTCGAGCCGAGATCGTGCCAGCGGTCGCGGCACGCCTGGTCGGCCTCGGACACCTGCTGCCGGGCGCCGGGTCCGTCGCCGGACGTCGCCGGGTCGCTGCCGCACGCGGTCGTCGGCAGGGCCACGAGCACCAGCGTCAGGAGGACGTCGACGCGGGCGCGCTGCATGGGCCCACCGTAGGCGACGGGAACACGCCTGTCCGACCGCGAGCGGTACTAGGCTCCCCCTGTGCTTAGGACCCAGCCCGGACTGCGCGTCCTCGGGCCGTCCGACCTGCCCGACGTCCTCGGCCTGCTCTCGACCGATCCGGTGCGCAACGTCTTCGTCGAGTACCGCGCCCGGCTGACCCGTCTCGACCCCCGCTGGCTCGGGGGAGAGGCCTGGGGCTACTACGAGGACGGCGAGCTCACGTCGGTGTGCCACGCCGCCGCCAACCTGGTGCCGGTGCTCGGGAACGACGCGGCCCTGGCCGCCTTCGCCCACCGGGCGTCGCGCCGCGGACGCGTGTGCTCCACGATCGTCGGGCCGCAGGACCAGGTGCGGGTGCTCTGGCATGCGCTGGGCGAGCGCTGGGGCACGCCGCGTGAGGCCAGGTGGGACCAGCCGCACCTCGAGCTGGCGCACGAGCCGGCGGTGGCACCCGACCCGCTGGTACGTCGCTCGGAGCAGGCGGACGTCGAGGCGCTCTACCCCGCGTGCGTGGACATGTACACCGAGGAGGTCGGCATCTCCCCGGAGTGGGACGGCGGCCGCGACCTGTACCGCGCCCGGGTCAACCAGCTGGTCAGCCGGGGCTGGTCGTTCGCGCGCTACGAGCAGGGCCGCGTGGTGTTCAAGGCCGAGATCGCGTGCGCGTCGCCCCACGCGTGCCAGATCCAGGGCGTGTACGTCGACCCCTCGCGCCGGGGCGAGGGGCTGGCCGCGGCCGGCATGGCCGCCGTGGCGCGGATCGCGCTGCAGGAGATCGCGCCGGTCGTGTCCCTGTACGTCAACGCGCACAACCTCGCCGCCAGGGCGGCCTACCGCCGGGTCGGTTTCGTGCAGACCGACACCTTCTCGACCGTCATGTTCTGAGTCCCCGCCCCGTTCAGCAGCCGGCATCAGGCCGTCTGGACCGATGCCGCGCGCTCTGGACCGGGTGTCCGACATGGTGCTTGTGTCCGGCTATGCGATGAACTGCAAACTCGGAAAGCGGGGCGAAAACCATGCGGAAGGACGTGAGATACCGGTTCCTGACAGCCACGGCGGCGATCGTGGTGGGACTCGGGCTGGCCGGCTACGCACCGGCAAGCGCCAACGGAGGATCGCACGACGGGCACCACGACAACGGGCACCACCAGAACCGGCACGCCGACCGGCTTCCCGGTGGCTACAAGCACCTCGTGGTGATCTACGAGGAGAACCACTCCTTCGACAACCTCTACGGCACCTGGGGCGACGTGCGCGGCCAGCACGTCGAGGGGCTGGCCGACGCCTCGGCCCTGAAGCGGGCCCAGGTCGCCCAGGACGGCTCGACGTACGAATGCCTCCTGCAGAACGACGCCAACCTGGCATCGCCGCCGCTTTCTCCCACGTGTCACGACGCCCAGCACGGGATCGACAGTCACTTCACCAACGACGTGTTCGACATCGACGACTACATCGCGCCGGAGGACAAGACCTGTCCCGCGCCCGGTGTCTCCGCACCCAACGGTGTGCTCGAGGACTCTGAGGGCGCGGTGGCCGGTGGCTGCACCCGTGACCTCGTCCACCGCTTCTACCAGGAGCAGTACCAGATCGACGGCGGCAAGCAGGACCGCTACACCACCGGGTCCGACGCGGTCGGTCTCACCCAGGGCGTGTACGAGACCCAGAAGCTGCCGATCTACCAGTACCTGCACAGCAAGGGCGCTCCCAAGTACGTGATCGCCGACAGGTTCTTCCAGGGCGCGTTCGGAGGCTCGTTCCTCAACCACCAGTGGCTGATCGCGGCACGCGCCCCGGTCGTGGATCCGGCGGGTGCGACGCCGGCCGGCAAGCAGACGGCACGCAACTCGCTGGTCGACGAGAACGGAATGGTGACCAACACTCCCGACCCCGGTAAGCCCGACAACTACCCGCTGTACGACCCGGTCGGCCCGTTCTTCGACGGCGAGATGACCGAGGCGTGCGACACAGGCGCCAACAACGAGGCGGCCGCGTGCGGCAACTTCGCGGTGAACACCGTTCAGCCGTCCAGCCAGCCCTTCTCAGGGTCGGCCACGGCACGCTTCATTCCCCTCATCGACGACGAGGTGTACCCCAACATCGGTGACCGGATGTCCGACGCCGGGATCAGCTGGGCGTGGTACTCGGGCGGCTGGAACAAGGCTGAGGCCGGGAGCCCAGACCCGCTGTTCCAGTTCCACCACCAGCCGTTCAACTACTTCGCGGACTACGCACCCGGCACGCCCGGCCGGGCCCACCTCAGGGACGAGGAGGAGTTCGAGGCGGCGGCACGCAACGGCACGCTTCCCACGGTGTCGTTCGTCAAGCCGTCCGGCGCGGAGAACGAGCACCCGGGCTACACGAGCGAGCCGAAGGGCTCGGACCACCTGGTCAAGCTGCTGAAAGAGATCACCGAGGGCGACTCCGCCGGCAACACGCTGGTGGTGGTGACCTACGACGAGTTCGGTGGCCAGTGGGACCACGTGTCACCGCCCGGCACCGGCGGGACCGTGGGCGCCCACGACGCGTGGGGCCCGGGCACCCGGATCCCGGCGCTGGTCCTGTCGCGGTCGTTCAAGCACTCGGGCGTCGACCACACCGTCTACGACACGACGTCGATCATCGCCACCATCGAGCGCAGCTTCGGGCTCGAACCGGTGGCGACCCGCGACAGGGTCGTGAACTGGCTGGCCCCGGCGGTGGCGGCGGGGGGCCGTCACTAGCGGGCGCCGACCTGGGGCGTGTCTCCCGGGCCGGGAGCCCGGGAGACACGCCCTAGAGTCCCTTCCGTGACCACACCCCTCAGCAAGGACGTCGTCGGCCTGGCCGCCATCCTCGGCATCTCGGGCGTCATCCACCTCGGCAAGCCGGAGGTCTACGAGCCGATCATGCCGAAGGTGGTACCAGCGCACCGGGCGGTGATCTTCGCTTCCGGGGTGGCCGAGATCCTGTGTGCAGCGGGTCTGCTGGTACCGCGGCTGCGCAGGCCTGCGGGCTGGGCGAGCGCCGCACTGCTGCTCGCGGTGTACCCGGCCAACCTCAAGATGGCCGGCGACGCCGCGCAGACGGACAGCACGCAGTTCAAGGCGATCGCCTGGGGGCGGCTGCCGCTGCAGATCCCGATGGTGCGCACGGCGCTGAAGGCCGCCCGGGGCTGAGCGCGTCGGAGGAAACCCTGTCGAGGCGTCGGATGCGGCCCGACTAGCCTTGCCCTCATGATCCTGCGGATGTCGACGTTGTTCGTTCGGACCCTCCGAGACGATCCCGTGGACGCCGAGGTGCCGAGCCACCGGCTGCTGGTGCGGGCGGGCTACGTCCGACGGGCGGCGCCCGGGATCTACACCTGGCTGCCCCTCGGCCTGCGCGTGCTGCGCAACGTGGAGACGATCATCCGCGAGGAGATGGACGCCATCGGCGCCCAGGAGCTCCAGTTCCCGGCGCTGCTGCCCCGCGAGCCCTACGAGGCGAGCAACCGGTGGACGACGTACGGCAACGGCATCTTCCGGCTCCAGGACCGCAAGGGCGGCGACTACCTGCTCGGGCCCACGCACGAGGAGATGTTCACGCTCGCGGTCAAGGACCTGTACTCGTCCTACAAGGACCTGCCGGTCTGGCTCTACCAGATCCAGACCAAGTACCGCGACGAGGCGCGCCCCCGTGCCGGCATCCTGCGCGGGCGCGAGTTCATCATGAAGGACTCCTACTCCTTCGACACCACCGACGAGGGTCTCGACGCGTCCTACGCCGCGCACCGCAACGCCTACATCCGCACGTTCGACCGGCTCGGCTTCGACTACGCCATCGTCAAGGCGACCAGCGGCGCGATGGGCGGGTCCCGGTCGGAGGAGTTCCTGGCCAAGGCCGAGGTCGGCGAGGACACCTACGTCCGCTGCACCAACTGCGACTACGCCGCCAACGTCGAGGCCGTCGCGGTCCGCGCGCCCGCGCCCGTGCCGTACGACGGGCTGCCCGCCGCCCACGCGGAGCAGACGCCGGACACCCCGACCATCGACACCCTCGTCGCGCACCTCAACGAGAAGCACCCCCGCGACGACCGTCCCTGGAGGGCCGGCGACACCCTGAAGAACGTGCTGGTCGTGCTCAAGCACCCCGACGGCACCCGCGAGCCGCTCGCGATCGGCCTGCCCGGTGACCGCGAGGTCGACCAGAAGCGGCTCGAGGGCCAGCTCGAGCCGACCGAGGTCGAGCCCATGGACGAGGCCGAGATGCGCAAGCACCCGACGCTCGTGAAGGGCTACATCGGGCCCGGTGCGCTGGGGGAGAAGGGCACGTCCGGCGTCCGCTACCTCGTCGACCCCCGGATCTCCGAGGGCACAGCGTGGGTGACCGGCGCCAACGTCGACGGAAGCCACGTGCTCGACCTCGTGGTGGGGCGCGACTTCACGCCCGACGGCACGATCGAGGCCGCCGACGTGCGCGACGGCGACCCCTGCCCGAACTGCGACACGGGCACGCTCCAGTCGGCGCGCGGCATCGAGATGGGTCACATCTTCCAGCTCGGCCGGTGGTTCGCCGAGGCCCTCGACCTGCGCGTGCTCGACGAGAACGGCAAGCTGGTCACGGTCACCATGGGCTCCTACGGCATCGGCGTCTCGCGTGCGGTCGCCGCCATCGCGGAGGGCAACAACGACGAGCTGGGCCTGATCTGGCCGCGGGAGATCTCGCCCGCAGACGTGCACGTCGTGGCCACCGGCAAGGACGAGGTCGTGTTCTCGACGGCCGCCGAGCTGGTGCGCGAGCTGTCCGGCGCCGGTCTCGACGTGCTGTACGACGACCGGCCGAAGGTCAGTCCCGGCGTGAAGTTCAAGGACGCCGAGCTGATCGGCGTGCCCACGATCGTGACCGTTGGCCGCGGCCTGGCCGACGGCAACGTCGAGGTCAAGGACCGGCGGTCCGACGAGCGGCAGCAGGTCCCGCTGACGGAGGCGGTGACCCGGATCACCGACATCGTCCGTGCCTGAGGTCCCGACACGCTCGACCACCGGGAGGAGCGTCGCCGCGGTCATCTTCGACTGGGGCGGCACCCTGACGCCCTGGCACGACATCGACTTCGCCGGCGAGGCCGAGGCCCTCGCGCGGGCCGTGCCCGCGACCGAGGGCGACCCCGCGCAGCACGCCACGCTGCTGCGGGCCGCGGCCGAGTCGGCCTGGGGACGCTCCCGCGACCACCAGCAGAGCGCGACGCTCGCGTCGCTGTTCGCGGAGGCCGGCCTCGACCACGACCCGGACCTGCTGGACGCCTACCGCGAGTTCTGGGAGCCGCACACGCGCACCGACCCGGAGGTGGCGCCGGTGTGGCGTGCGCTGCGCGAGCGCGGCATCCGCGTCGGCGTGCTCTCCAACACGATCTGGCCGCGCGAGTGGCACCGGGCCTTCTTCGCCCGTGACGGCGTGCTCGACCTGCTCGACGGCGACGTCTACACGAGTGAGGTCCCGTGGACCAAGCCGTCCCCGCTGGCGTTCCGGGCGGCGATGGCGGCCGTGGGCGTCGACGACCCGGCCTCCTGCGTCTACGTGGGTGACCGTCTCTTCGACGACGTGTGGGGTGCGCAGAACGCCGGGATGCGGGCGATCCACGTGCCGCACAGCACGATCCCGGCCGGCCAGGTCGGGCACTCGGAGGGCCGGCCGGACGCGGTCGCGGCTCGAATTTCGGACATTCCGGACATCATCGGTCACTGGTCACACCCCCAGGGGTGAGGGTGCCCTTGCGTGCTCGTGCAGTGCACAGATGCGCAGCGCCGGGTGCGTTTGACAGGGGGCCGAATGTGGTCAAGATCGTCCTTGGTCCCACCCCGACCGCCCACCACGATCCGCCACACCACGGAGGATTTCCCATGCAGCTCCGCGCCGCGAGCGCCGCACTCCTGTCCGCCGGAGCCCTCGTGCTCGGACCTGCCCTCGCAGCGCCCGCCCAGGCCTCCACGATCGAGCCCGCCGGTGACGGGTCGTGCCTGACCGCCGGCACCAGCGCCCGCGGCCACTCCGGGCGTGCAGCCGACACGCGGCCCATCAGCGCCGCCGAGCAGTCCCGCATCGCCCGGGAGACCTCGGCGCGGCTGGCCGCGCGTGGACTGAGCCGCAGCGCGGCGGCCACGGTCGGGGGCACCGTCCCCGTCTACGTGCACGTGATGGCCGGCGCGAACGGCGAGGGCAACGTGACCGCGAGCCAGATCAGCCGCCAGATCACGGTCCTCAACACGGACTTCGCCGGTGGCGAGTCGACCGCCGCTGCGAACACCGGCTTCACGTTCACGCTGGCCGGCACCGACCGGTTCTTCAACAACACGTGGCACCAGGACCGCCAGAGCACGACGTACCGCGCGCAGACCCGCAAGGGTGGCGCCAACGCGCTGAACATCTGGATCGTGGACTTCGCCGACCTCGGGATCGCGACCTTCCCGTGGGACTACGCGAGCAACCCCAGCATCGACGGGATCCGGGTCGACTTCGCCTCGCTGCCGGGTGGCTCGGCCACGAACTTCAACCGCGGCAAGACCGCGACGCACGAGGCCGGGCACTGGTTCGGGCTCTACCACACGTTCCAGGGCGGCTGCACGAGGGTGAACGACGAGGTGTCCGACACGGCGGCGCAGAGCAGTCCCACGAGCGGCTGCCCGATCGGCCGCGACTCCTGCTCACTGCCCGGTCTCGACCCGATCCGCAACTACATGGACTACTCCTTCGACACCTGCTACCGCATGTTCACGGCCGGGCAGAGCGCCCGGATGTCCCAGATGTTCGCCGCCTACCGCGGCTGAACGCAGCAGGCCGCTGGTTCCGGGGAGATCTCGGGCCTCCCCGGAACCACAGCCCTGCCCGCACACGCGTGCCCTCATCCGCGAGGACACGGATCCGAAGGGAACCACATGATGAAGGCTCATCTCGGGGCCGCCGGCGCAGCCCTCCTCACGGCCGGTGCGGTCGTGCTCGGCGGGATCGCACCCGCGAGCGCCAGCACCCAGCTCCCGGCGAACGCGGGCACGTGCGTCACCGCTCACCAGGGCGCCGCAGCACGCGGCCTGCACGGCCGGGGCGCAGACACCCGCGGCATCTCCGTCGCCGAGCAGCAGCGGATCGAGCAGCGGACCAGCGACCTGCTGGCCCGGCGCGGCATCAGCAAGCGTCAGGCGGCCCTCGCAGGTGGGTCCGTCCCGGTCTACGTCCACGTGATGGCCGGCAAGAACGGAGCCGGCAACGTCACCGACACCCAGATCGCCCAGCAGATCAGCGTGCTCAACAAGACGTACGCCGGCGGTGAGTCCAGCACCGCGGCGAACACCGGGTTCACCTTCGCGCTGGCCGGCACCGACCGGTTCTTCAACGACACGTGGCACAAGGACCGGCAGAGCACGACCTACCGCGCGAAGACCCGCCAGGGCGGTGCCGACGCGCTGAACATCTGGCTGGTCGACTTCGCCTACCTCGGCATCGCGACCTTCCCGTGGGACTACGCCAGGAACCCGGGCATCGACGGCATCCGCGTGCAGTACTCCTCGCTGCCGGGCGGATCGGCGACGAACTTCAACCTCGGTGAGACCGCCACCCACGAGGCCGGCCACTGGTTCGGGCTCTACCACACGTTCCAGGGCGGCTGCACGGCCACCAACGACGAGGTGTCGGACACCCCGGCCCAGAGCAGCGCGTCCAGCGGCTGCCCGACCGGTCGTGACTCCTGCTCGCTGCCCGGCCTCGACCCGATCCACAACTACATGGACTACTCCTACGACAGCTGCTACACGGAGTTCACGGGCGGCCAGAGCTCGCGGATGTCACAGATGTTCACGGCGTACCGGAGCTAGGTCCCCTCAGGAAAGACCCTGCGTCCCGGGGAAGTTCTCGGGCCTTCCCCGGAAGCGCAGCTGACGTACGGCACTCTCGTCCAGAGCGCCGACGGCCCACGCACGGTCGTCGCCCGCGGTCTGCGCCACGAGGGTGCCGTACGTCTGTGTCATGCGGCGCTCGGTGACCCGCGCCGCGCGCTCCACCTGCTCCGGCGTCGACACCCCGTTCGGCAGCTCGTACGACGCCGCCGCCGCGACCGGCTCCACCCCCAACCTCTCGATCCGGGCCACCAGTGCGTCGCGGGCCGAGCGGTGCTGCCGGTAGGCGGTCAACAGGTCGTGGAACAGCGTGGGCTGCTCGATCTCCGAGGTCTGCGCGCCGAGCACCCCGAAGACGTAGACGGCGGCGTGCTCCGCCGCGAGCGCGTCCTGCAACGCGTCGGTCGTGGTCACGGAGCGCCTCCGAGCACGGCAAGATGCTGTGCGAGGCCCGCGCCCATGCTCGCGAGCACCCGGGCGAACTGGCCGGACTCCGCCTCGACCGCGGCCGCGTTGTACGCGTCGAGGCGGGCCCTGGTCGACCGCACCACCGACGCTCGGGCGACCGCTCGGTCGGTCGTGGCCGGGACCGCGGTCACCGACGGCGACGGCATCACCCGGTCCGGCACCGCCTCCGCGAGCAGCGCCAGGTGCGCCCGCTGGGTCTCCAGCAGCGGCCGCAGGGAGGGGCGCAGCGTCGGGAACCGGCGCACGACATCGGCGGTCAGAGCCACGCTGCGCTGCACGCCGGCAACCAGCTCGACGGCGAGCGCCACGTCCGGGGTGACCTTCGTCGAGCGCACGGTCGCGCGCGCCGACGGGCTGGCGGCCGGTTCGTCGCAGCCGACCGCGGTGACTCCCAGCGACGCCAGCCCGGCCACGCCCAGCGCGGCGCGCCGGGTGAGCAGGGGAAGGGGACGCGGGTACACCCGCCGATCCTATTGAGTCACCGTCCCCAGGGACGGGGCCCCGCGTGGACACCGACGTGTGTCGCGGCTCACAACCGGGTAGGAAGGGCTGAAGGCGAGTCCATGACAACGCTCCACGGAAGGCGATCGTGACCAACCTGGCCCAGGCCCTGACCGACACTGCTGCCGAGCACGGCGACCGCCCGGCCGTCCGGCTGGACGACATGGTGCTCACCTACGACGAGCTGCTCGAGGGCGCGCGGCGGGTGACGGCGCTGCTGGCCGACCGCAAGGTCGGGCCGGGCGACCGGGTGGGGCTGGTGCTGCCCAACGTGCCGGCGTTCCCGGTGCTGTTCTACGGCGCCGTCGCCGCGGGAGCGGTCGTCGTGCCGATGAACCCGCTGCTCAAGGCGCGCGAGGTGAAGTACTACCTCGAGGACTCCGGCGCCTCCATCGTCTTCGCCTGGCACCAGATGGCCGACGAGGCCAGCACGGCGGCCGAGGAGGTCGGCATCGAGTGCATCCCGATCGAGCCGGAGGAGTTCGTTTCCCTGCTCTCCGGGCACGACCCGGTCGAGGAGGTCGTCGACCGCGACGACGAGGACACGATGGTGCTGCTGTACACGTCCGGCACCACCGGCCAGCCGAAGGGCGCCGAGCTCACCCACCGCAACATGATCACCAACGCGGCGGTCAGTGCCGAGACCCTCGTCGAGCTGAGCGAGAACGACGTGGTGATGGGGTGCCTGCCGCTGTTCCACTGCTTCGGGCTGACCTGCGGGCTCAACGCGTCGGTGCGCTCGGGCGCGTGCCTGACCCTGGTCCCGCGGTTCGACGCGACGAAGGCGCTCGAGGTGATCGGCCGCGACGAGGTCACCGTCTTCGAGGGCGTGCCGACGATGTACGCCGGCATGCTCAACGCGCCGGACGCCTCGTCGTACGACGTGTCCAGCCTGCGCACCTGCATCTCCGGTGGGTCCGCCATGCCGGTCGAGGTGATGAAGGACTTCGAGAAGACCTTCGACTGCATCGTGCTGGAGGGCTACGGCCTCTCCGAGACCTCGCCGGTGGCGTCGTTCAACCAGCCCGACATCGAGCGCAAGCCCGGCTCGATCGGGGTCCCGGTCCGCGGCGTCGAGATGAAGGTCGTCGACGACGACGGCAACGACGTCGAGCAGGGCGAGGTCGGCGAGATCGCGATCAAGGGCGAGAACGTCATGAAGGGCTACTGGCAACGCGGGGACGACACGGCCGCCTCGATCAAGGACGGCTGGTTCCACAGCGGCGACATGGCCAAGCAGGACGAGGACGGCTACTACTTCATCGTCGACCGCAAGAAGGACCTGATCATCCGGGGTGGCTACAACGTCTACCCGCGCGAGGTGGAGGAGGTCCTGTACGAGCACGAGGCGGTCGCCGAGGCGGCCGTGATCGGGATCCCGCACGACGACCTGGGCGAGGAGGTCGGTGCCGCGGTGGCGCTGAAGGACGGCAAGAAGGTCGACGAGCAGGAGCTCCGGGACTTCACCAAGGAGCACCTGGCCGCCTACAAGTACCCGCGCCACATCTGGATCGTCGACGAGCTGCCGAAGGGACCCACGGGCAAGATCCTGCGTCGCGAGGTCGAGGCGCCCGCCGACGCCACCGAGGCGTCGTCCCGATGAGCGCCGCCGAGGTCGAGTCCGAGCCGGGGACCGACGCCGCGGCACCCCTCGACCTGCTGCTCGCGGACGCGGCCAGCAGCCCACTGCGGCGGTTCCTGCCCGGCATGTCCGGGGTCCGGTTCACAGCGGGCCTCGCCCGGCACCCCGGTCGCGTCGTACGTCGCGGCGCCGGCCTGGCCGCCGAGCTGACCCGGATCGGCGCCGGACGCTCCGAGGTGGCGGCCGACGAGAAGGACCGCCGGTTCTCCTCCGAGGAGGGCTGGACCAAGAACCCGTTCCTGCGGCGCAGCCTCCAGAGCTACCTGGTCGCCGGAGCGGCGGCCCGGGGACTGGTCGCCGACGCCGACCTCGGCTGGGGCGACGGACAGCGGATGGGCTTCATCGTCGACAACCTGGTGGAGGCGTCGTCGCCCAGCAACAACCCGCTGCTCAACCCCAAGGTGCTCAAGCGGGCGATCGACACCGGTGGTGGCAGCCTGGTCGCTGGTGGCAGGCGCCTGGTCCGGGACTTCGCGACACCGCCGCGGGTGCCGTCGATGGTCGAGCCCGACGCGTTCGAGGTCGGGGAGGACATCGCCGTGACGCCGGGCGCGGTGGTGCTGCGCACGGACATGTTCGAGCTGATCCAGTACACCCCGCAGACCGCCAAGGTCCGGTCGACACCACTGCTGATCGTGCCGCCGACGATCAACAAGTACTACGTGATCGACCTCGCCGAGGGCCGCAGCCTGGTCGAGCACCTGGTCAAGGCCGGTCATCAGGTCTACTGCATCTCCTGGCGCAACCCCGACGCCCGGCACGCCGACTGGGGTCTCGACGCGTACGGTCAGGCGATCCTCGACGCCATGGACGCCGCGCAGGAGATCGCCCGGCAGGACCGGGTGGCGCTGCTGGGCATCTGCTCCGGCGGCATGCTCGCGACCATGGTGCTCGCCCACCTCGCCGCGACCGGTGACCTCGGTCGGGTCGCGGCGTTCAGCCTCGCGGTGACCGTGCTGGACCAGCAGCAGGCGGGGCTGCCGAGCGCGCTGCTGTCACACAAGGCCGCGGCCGCCTCGACCAGAGCCTCCCGGGAGAAGGGATACCTCGACGGGCGGATGCTGGCCGAGGTGTTCGCCTGGCTGCGACCCAACGACCTGATCTGGAACTACTGGGTCAACAACTACCTGCTGGGCTACCCGCCCAAGGCGTTCGACATCCTCTACTGGAACGCCGACCCGGTGCGGATGACGGCCGGCATGCACCGCGACTTCATGGACCTCGCGATCAGCAACGGGCTCACCCGCCCCGGAGGCGCCCGCATGCTGGGCACCGAGCTCGACCTGGGCAAGGTCGACACGGACACCTACGTGGTCGCCGGGATCGCCGACCACCTGTGCGCCTGGGAGTCCTGCTACCAGACCACCCAGCTGCTCGGCGGCACCACGAAGTTCGTGCTCTCCACCAGCGGGCACATCGCCGCGATGGTCAACCCGCCGGGCAACCCCAAGGCGAGCTTCCAGACGGCGGGCAGCAACCCGGCCGACCCGAAGCAGTGGCTCGAGGGGGCTTCGAAGGTGAAGGGCTCCTGGTGGGAGGACTACGTGACCTGGCTGGACGAGCGCACCGGACCGGAGCGGGAGCGCCCGAGCCGCGTGGGGTCCGCCGACTTCGAGCCGGTCTGCGAGGCCCCCGGGACCTATGTCCATGACCGCTGAGCAGGAACAGGTCCGCACGATCGCGGTGCGCCGCGTCTCCGCGCGGGTCTCGGTGCGTCCGGGCTCGGGCGCACTCGCCGACGTGCCTCCCCTCCTGCTCTGCAACGGCATCGGGGCGAGTCTCGAGGCGCTGCAGCCGCTGGTCGACGCGCTCGACCCCGAGCGCGGGGTGGTCCGCTTCGACGTGCCCGGGGTCGGGGGCAGCCCGTTGCCCCCGATGCCGTACCCGATCGCGGCGCTGTCGTCCTGGGTCGTGGCCATGATGGCGCGTCTGGGCCACGACCGGTTCGACGTCCTCGGGCTCTCCTGGGGCGGAGGGCTCGCGCAGCAGCTGGCCGTGCAGTCGCCGCGGAAGGTCCGCCGGGTCGTGCTGGTCGCGACCGGCACCGGCTGCCTGATGGTGCCGGCCCACCCACGGGTGCTGGCCCGGATGCTGACGCCGCGACGGCACCGTGACCCGGCGTACGCCGCGGCCATCGCTGGCGAGATCTACGGCGGCTCCATGCGCGACGACCCCGGGCGGGGGGCCGACCTCCTGCACGCGGCCACGCGCGCCGGCCCGAAACGGGGCTACTACTACCAGCTGGCGGCGATGACCGGCTGGACCAGCCTGCCGTTCCTGACCCTGCTGCGGCAGCCGACCCTGGTGCTGGGCGGCGACGACGACCCGATCATCCCGCTGGCAAACGCCCGGATGCTCGCGCGCCTGATCCCCGACGCGCGGCTCCACGTCTACCGCGGCGGCCACCTCGGCATCCTGACCGAGTCCGCGGAGCTCGCCCCCGTGATCGAGGCCTTCCTCGCCGGAGCGCTGCCCGACCCAGGAGGTGCCCGGTCATGACCAGCCCTGACCCCGCGGCGAAGGACACGATCGGCCCGAGGGACACCCCGTTCTCGGACTTCCTGGCCTTCGAGCTGCTGCTCGAGGACCGCGACCGCGAGCTGGTCAGCGACGTCCGGGCGTTCATGACCCGCGAGGTCGAGCCGATCATCAACCAGTACTGGACGAGGGCGGCGTTCCCGCACGAGCTGGTCGCGGGGATCGCCGGGCTCGGTATCGCCGGCCTGGCCTTCGACGGGCCGGGCTGCCCGGCCCGGGGCGCCCTCGTCGACGGCATGGTCGCCATGGAGCTGGCGCGGGTCGACCCGTCGATCGGGACGTTCATGGGCGTCCACGGCGGCCTCGCCATGGGCTCGATCATGCTCTGCGGGTCCGAGGAGCAGCGCGAGCGCTGGCTGCCGGCCATGGCGCGTATGGAGCTGATCGGGGCGTTCGGGCTGACCGAGCCCGAGGTGGGGTCGGCCATCTCGGCCGGCCTGGCCACGAGCGCCCGGCGCGACGGGGACGGCTGGGTGATCAACGGCGAGAAGAAGTGGATCGGCAACGCCGCCTTCGCCGACCTGGTCGTGATCTGGGCCCGCGACGAGGACGACGGTCAGGTCAAGGGCTTCGTGGTCGAGAAGGACACCGACGGCATGTCGTTCGACAAGCAGGAGGACAAGATCGCGCTCCGGGTGGTGCAGAACGCGGAGATCCACCTCCACGACGTGCGCGTGCCCGAGGACAACCGGCTGCAGGGGGCCACCAGCTTCCGGGACACCGCCAACGTGCTGCGGGTCACCAGGATGGGCGTCGCCTGGCAGGCCGCCGGATGTGCGCGCGGGGCGTTCGAGCACGCGCTGCGATACACCAAGGCGCGCGAGCAGTTCGGCCGCCCGATCGCGTCGTTCCAGCTCGTGCAGGACCTGCTGGTCAAGATGCTCGCCAACGTCACCGCCTCGACCGCGATGAACGTGCGCGCCTCCCAGCTGCAGGACGCCGGCGTGCTGCGCGACGAGCACGCCTCGCTGTGCAAGGCGCACAGCACCGTCCGGATGCGGGAGACCGTCGGCTGGGCGCGCGAGGTCCTCGGCGGCAACGGGATCCTGCTCGAGCACCACGTCGGACGCTTCGTCGCCGACGCCGAGGCGATCTACTCCTACGAGGGCACCCGCGAGATGAACACCCTGATCGTGGGCCGCGCGATCACCGGGGAGAGCGCCTTCGTGTGATCCGGGGGGAACCCCCTACGCTGGTGTGACCACAACATCACAGCAGGAGGTTGATCCGGTGACCGCAGCACAGACCCGGGACCGCCTGGCTTCCCTGCTCGTCGAGCCGCTCGCCGCCGTGGGCCTCGACCTGGAGGACGTGGACCTCTCCTCGGCCGGCCGCCGCCGCGTGCTCCGGATCGCCGTCGACCGCGACGGCGGCGTCAGCCTCGACGACGTCGCCGACGCCACCCGCGAGGTGTCGAAGGTGCTGGACGACTCCGAGGTGATGGGGGAACAGCCCTACACGCTCGAGGTCGGGTCGCCCGGCGTCGACCGGCCGCTCACCCACCCGCGCCACTGGCGGCGCAACCACGACCGGCTGGTCGACGTACGCCTCGCCGACGGGACGCGCCTGACCGGGCGGATCGCGGCGAGCGACGAGGCGACCGTGACGCTGCGCGTCGACGGCGAGGAGCGCCGGGTGCCGCTCGCCGACGTCGAGCGGGCCCGGATCCAGATCGAGTTCAAGCGGAAGGACGGCTGACTCCCGTGGACATCGACATGAACATCCTGCGGATGCTGGAGCGCGAGAAGGAGATCTCCTTCGACGTGCTGGTCGAGGCGATCGAGCAGGCGCTCCTGACGGCCTACCACAAGACGCCGGGTGCCTCGGAGCAGGCGCGGGTCGAGCTCGACCGCAAGACCGGCCACGTGACCGTGTTCGCGGCGGAGACCGACGAGGAGGGAAACGTCCTCGCGGAGTACGAGAGCACCCCCGAGGGCTTCGGCCGGATCGCGGCCACGACGGCGAAGCAGATCATGCTGCAGCGGCTGCGGGACGCCGAGGACGAGCTGCGGTTCGGTGAGTTCTCCGGCAAGGAGGGCGACGTCATCTCGGGTGTCATCCAGCAGGGCCGCGACCCCCACGACGTGATGGTCGACCTCGGCAAGCTGGAGGCGCTGCTGCCGCTGGGCGAGCAGGTGCCGGGGGAGGACTACTCCCACGGCACCCGGATCAAGTGCCTGGTGGTCAGCGTGCGCAAGGGCATGCGCGGGCCGCAGGTGATGCTGTCGCGCACCCATCCCAACCTGGTCAAGAAGCTCTTCGCGCTCGAGGTGCCGGAGATCCACGACGGCACCGTCGAGATCTCCGCCATCGCGCGTGAGGCCGGCCACCGCACGAAGATCGCGGTGCGTACGACCGAGCCCGGGGTCAACGCCAAGGGTGCCTGCATCGGGCCGCTGGGCCAGCGGGTCCGCAACGTGATGAACGAGCTCCACGGCGAGAAGATCGACATCGTCGACTACTCCGACGACCCGGCCACGTTCGTCGGCCAGGCGCTCAGCCCGGCGCGCGTGTCCGAGGTGATCGTGGTCGACGCCGCCGCCCGCGCCGCCCGAGTGATCGTGCCCGACTTCCAGCTCTCGCTGGCGATCGGCAAGGAGGGCCAGAACGCCCGGCTCGCCGCGCGGCTCACCGGCTGGCGGATCGACATCCGCTCCGACGAGGCGCCGGCGGACGACGACCGCGCCTGAGCCGCGCGCTCAGCGACCGCTGACCCGGTCGACCACGAGGGCCGGCACCAGGTCGTCGTCCTCGCCGTTGCTCCACGCCGGGAAGTCGAAGACGGCCAGCATCAGCTGCAGCGGGTACGCCGGCGGGCGCGGGACGCGTCGCACCTCGCTGCAGTCGAGGGTGAAGACGGCCTCGTCGGCGTCCCAGTCCACGGCGTAGGTGTGCCAGTCGGCGACGTCGACCGGCAGCCGCGGTGCCGCGAAGTCCTCGACGAGGTCGGGGTCGCGGAACGCCTTGAGACCCATGCCCACCTCGGCCGACGGACCCGGCCGGAGGTCCTTGCCGAACACCTCCACCACGCAGATCTCGCCGCAGCGCTCCGGCCTGTCCTCGAACCCCACCATCCACAGCGAGGCCATCGACCGCGCGGACAGGCGCATCCGGCAGCGGATCTCGACGTGGCCGCCCGCCTGGAGGTGGCCCTCGAAGCGCGGCTGCTCCTCGCGCACGACCTGGCCCTCGCGGAACGGCTGCTGCCCGAGGGTGCTGCCCACGGGTCCCGAGAAGCTGCCGGACTGCACCCCGGAGACCCGCAGCGGGGGCTCGTGGTCGCCGGGGCACCACGTGCCCTGCTCGACCGGGATCTTGAGGGTCAGCGCCGACTCGCCGATGCGGTACGACGCCCGCGTCGCGTCGCGCGAGCTCCAGGCGGGCAGGTAGTGCGGGAGCCACACCGAACGGTCGAGGTCGGGCCCGTCGAAGTCGTCGTCCAGGTCGGCCACGAGCCCATCGTCGCGCACCGTCGGTTCGGAGTCTGCTCCACCGACGCGTTAGAGTGGGGACGGTGGTCACGCGCGCCGTCATCCGGACCTGTGTCGGATGTCGCGAGCGGGCCATCAGGCGTGAGTTGCTGCGAGTTGTCGCAGGACCGGACGCGGACGGCTCGGGAGACCTGGCCATCGTGCCCGATCCACGTGGCACCGCACACGGACGCGGGGCGTACCTTCACCCCACGACCGGCTGCCTCGCACTCGCCGAACGTAGACGTGCTTTTCCACGGGCCCTCCGGGTCACCGGGGGACTGGGCACGCAGACGCTCCGGGAGTACGTCGCGCAACAACCGGCGCCCGACCAGTGAAGAGACCGACCGAACACAGAACTGGAGCATCAGCTCATGAGCCTGCGATGAGAACTTCGCGATGAGCGTGCAACCCAACTAGCGGTCCGCAGTCCCACTCAGCGAGTGGCTCGGACCTGGAGGAAAAAGCGTGGCCAAGGTCCGAGTCAGTGAACTCGCCAAGAAGTACGGCGTCCAGAGCAAGGACGTCATCTCGATGCTGAGTGACCTCGGGGAGTTCGTGAAGGCTCCCTCGTCCGGTATCGAACCCCCCGTCGTCAAGAAGTTCGAGGACAAGCACGGGGCCGAGCTGAGCGCCCAGATGGAGCAGGCGGCGGCGAAGAAGGCCGCCAAGAAGGCGCCCGCCAAGCCCGCCCCCCGGGCCGAGGCACCCGCCCCCGCGGCCAGCGAGGCTGCCCAGGCTCCGGAGGTGCCGGCTGCCGCGACCGCCGAGGCTCCGCCGTCGGCCCCGGTCGAGGCCCCCGCAGCGGTCGCCGAGGCTCCCGCCGAGTCGCGGGCCACCCCCGGTCCGCGTCCCGGCCCGCGCCCGGCCGCCCAGGAGGCACCCGCCGCGGCCGCGGAGCCCGCACCCGAGGCACCCGCGGCCGGTGACGAGGAGCCGCCCGCCGACGCGTCCGGCACCCCCGGTCCGCGCCCGGTCGGACGTCCCGGTGCGCCCGCGCGCCCCGGAGCCCCGCGCCCCGGCAACAACCCCTTCTCGTCCACCCAGGGCATGGGCCGTCGTCCGGCGCCCCGCCCCGGTGGGGCGGCCCCCGCGCCCGGCGCCGAGGGCGAGCAGCGCGCACCGCGGCCCCCGGCCGCCCGCGACGGTGGTCGCCCCGGCATGCCGCGCCCGAACCCCGCGATGATGCCCAAGTCCCCGGCCGCCTTCGGTGGCGGTCCGGGCGGTGGCCCCGGCGGCCGTGGCGGTCCCGGTGGTCCCGGCGGTCGTGGTGGCCCCGGTGGCGGCGGTGGCCGCACCGGTGCCCCCGGTCGCGGTGGCTTCGGCGGTGGACCCGGCGCCGGACCCGGCATGGGCGGCGGTCCCGGTGGTGGTCGTCCCGGCGGCGGTGGCCGTCCGGGTGGCAGGCCGACCGGCCGCGGCAGCACCCAGGGTGCGTTCGGCCGCCCCGGCGGCCCGTCGCGTCGTGGTCGCAAGTCGAAGCGGGCACGTCGCCAGGAGTTCGAGGCGATGCAGGCTCCGACGATCGGCGGCGTGCGCGTCCGGAAGGGTGACGGCGAGACCGTCCGCCTGCCGCGCGGCGCGTCGCTGACCGACTTCGCCGAGCGGATCGGGGTCGACGCCGCCTCGCTGGTGCAGATGCTGTTCAGCCTCGGCGAGATGGTCACCGCGACCGAGTCGGTCAACGACGCCACGCTCGAGCTGCTCGGTGAGGAGCTCAACTACGTGGTCGAGGTCGTGTCCCCCGAGGACGAGGACCGCGAGCTGCTGGAGTCGTTCGACCTGGAGTTCGGCGAGGACCAGGGCGATGACTCCGACCTCGTCGTACGTCCTCCGGTCGTGACCGTGATGGGCCACGTCGACCACGGAAAGACCAAGCTCCTCGACGCGCTGCGCGAGGCCAACGTGGTCGACAAGGAGGCCGGTGGCATCACGCAGCACATCGGTGCCTACCAGGTGCACGCGGAGGTCGACGGCCAGGACCGCCGGATCACGTTCATCGACACCCCCGGTCACGAGGCGTTCACCGCCATGCGTGCCCGTGGTTCGCAGTCGTCGGACATCGCGGTCCTCGTGGTCGCGGCCGACGACGGCGTGATGCCCCAGACGGTGGAGGCGCTCAACCACGCCACCGCCGCCGGCGTGCCGATCGTGGTCGCGGTGAACAAGATCGACAAGCCCGACGCCGACCCCTCCAAGGTGCGCGGCCAGCTCACCGAGTACGGCCTGGTGCCCGAGGAGTACGGCGGCGACGCGATGTTCGTCGACGTCTCCGCGAAGTCCGGTACCAACCTGGAGCAGCTGCTCGAGGCGATCGTGCTCACGGCCGACGCGTCCCTGGACCTGCGGGCCAACCCGACCCAGGACGCCCAGGGCCTCGTCGTCGAGGCGCACCTCGACCGTGGCCGCGGTCCCGTCGCGACCGTGCTGATCCAGCGCGGCACGCTGCGGGTCGGCGACTCGATCGTGGCCGGTCCGGCCCACGGCCGGGTCCGGGCGATGCTCGACGAGCACGGCGAGAACATCGAGGAGGCGACCCCGTCGCGTCCGGCGATGGTGCTCGGCCTCACCGCCGTCCCCGGCGCCGGTCAGAACCTGATCGTGGTCGACGACGACCGGATGGCACGCCAGATCGCCGAGAAGCGCGAGGCGCGCGAGCGTGCGGCCATGCAGGCCAAGCGTCGCGTGCGTCGTACCCTCGAGGACTTCATGGCGTCCATGGAGAAGGGCGAGAGCCAGGAGCTCAACCTGATCCTCAAGGGCGACGTGTCCGGCTCGGTCGAGGCGCTCGAGGACTCGCTGTCGAAGATCGACGTCGGCGACGAGGTCAGCCTGCGGGTCATCGACCGTGGTGTCGGTGCGATCACCGAGACCAACGTCGACCTGGCCGCCGCCTCCGACGCGATCATCATCGGCTTCAACGTCCGCCCGCAGGGCAAGGTGACGGAGATGGCCGAGCGTGAGGGCGTCGAGATCCGGTACTACTCGGTCATCTACAACGCGATCGAGGAGATCGAGGCGGCCCTGAAGGGCATGCTCAAGCCGGAGTTCGAGGAGCAGACCCTCGGGCAGGCGGAGATCCGTGCGATCTTCCGCAGCTCGAAGATCGGCAACATCGCCGGCTGCATGGTCACCAGCGGCGTGATCCGCCGCAACGCGAAGGTCCGGCTGATCCGCGACGGCTCCGTCGTCGTGGAGAGCGCCGACCTGGCCTCGCTGAAGCGGGAGAAGGACGACGCGTCCGAGGTCCGTGAGGGCTTCGAGTGCGGTCTGGTGATCAGGGGCTACAACGACATCAAGGAAGGCGATGTCGTCGAGGCGTTCGAGATGAAGGAGATCCCGCGGGGCTGATGCCTTCGTGCGGGACCGTCGAATTCCCAAGGTATCGAGGAGATCTGACGCTTCCAGTGGTGTGCATGCCACTGGAACCGCCAGAAAACCTCGATCCCTTGGGAATTCAGTGACACCAAAGGACAACCGACATGAGCAACCCACGCGTCCGCAAGATCGCCGACCGGATCCAGGTGATCGTCGCGGAGATGCTGGAGCGCCGGATCAAGGACCCGCGGCTCGGGTTCGTGACGGTGACCGACGTCCGGGTCTCGGGCGACACCCAGCAGGCGTCGGTGTTCTACACCGTGTACGGGGAGGCCGACGACCTCGCCGGCACGGCGGTGGCGCTGGAGTCGGCCAAGGGCCTGATCCGCTCCGAGGTCGCCAAACAGCTCGGGATGCGGCACGCGCCGACGATCGAGTTCATCCAGGACGCGCTGCCCGAGAACGCCCGTCACATCGACGAGCTGCTCGCCAAGGCGCGCGAGCAGGACGCCGCGGTGAGTGCGTCCTCCGCCGGGGCGACGTTCGCCGGCGACGACGACCCGTACCGCAAGCCCCGGGTCGAGGACGAGTCCGACGAGGTCTGACCCGGTGACCACCGAGGCCGGTCTCGTGGTGGTCGACAAGCCCGGCGGGATGACCTCGCACGACGTGGTCGCCGGGGTACGGCGGCTCGCGGGCACGCGCAAGGTCGGGCACGCCGGCACCCTCGACCCGATGGCCACCGGTGTGCTGGTGCTCGGCGTCAACCGCGCGACCCGGCTGCTCGGCCACCTGACGCTCACCGAGAAGGCGTACGACGCCACGATCCGGCTGGGCGTCGCCACCACCACCGACGACGCCGAGGGCGAGACCACGGGGACGGTGTCCACCGACGACGTGGCCGATGCCACGGTCCGCGACGCGCTGGCGGCGTTCGTCGGCGAGATCGAGCAGGTGCCGTCGGCCGTCTCCGCGATCAAGGTCGGCGGCCGACGCGCCTACGAGCGGGTGCGGGCGGGGGAGCAGGTCGAGCTCCCCGCGCGCCGGGTCACCGTGCACGCCATCGACGTGACGGACCTCCGTCGTGGCGCCGGGACGCTCGACCTCGACGTGTCGGTGCGCTGCTCGAGCGGCACCTACGTCCGGGCGATCGCGCGCGACACGGGGGCCGCACTCGGGGTCGGAGGGCACCTGACGGCGCTGCGCCGGACCGCGGTGGGACCGTTCACGACCGCGGCGGCCCGCACCCTCGACGCGCTCGCGGACGCGTTCACGATGGTGCCGATCGCGGACGCGGCGCGCGCCTGCTTCCCGTCGTACGACCTCGGGGAGGAGCGGGCGACCGACGTGCGCGTCGGGCGTCGGCTCGACCTGAGGGTCGCCGAGGACGGCCCGGTGGCCCTCTTCGCGCCCGACGGCGGGTTCCTCGCGCTGTACGAGCGCAGGGGGAGCCAGGCGGTCCCGGTTGCCGTCTTCGTCTGAGCCGGGTCGATAGGGTTCCCGCGTGCGGATCTGGCGTTCCCTCGACGACATCCCGGCCGACCTCGGTCGCACGGTCGTGGTCATCGGCAACTTCGACGGGGTGCACCGCGGCCATCGCCTGGTCGTCGCGCGGGCTCGCGCCGTCGCCGCGGAGCAGGGCGTCGCGCGTGTGGTCGCGGTGACCTTCGACCCACACCCGATGGCCGTGCTGCGGCCCGAGCACGCACCCCTGGCGCTGTCCGACATCGAGAGCCGAAGTGCGCTCCTCGCCGAGGCGGGTGTGGACGACGTCTACGTGATCGCCTTCTCCCGTGAGGTCGCCGCGTGGTCCCCGCAGGAGTTCGTCGAGCGGGTGCTGGTCAACGGCCTGCACGCCAGTGCCGTCGTGGTCGGGGCGAACTTCCGGTTCGGCGCACGTGCGTCCGGCGACGTGGCGACCCTGCGGGAGGAGGGTGCGCGGCACGACTTCGCGGTCGAGGGCATCGCGCTCGACGGTGGTCCGCAGGTCTGGTCGTCGACGTACGTGCGCACCTGCCTGGCCGCGGGCGACGTCGAGGGCGCGTCCGAGGCGCTCGGCCGTCCCTACGCGATCGCCGGCACGGTGGCCCGCGGCGACCGGCGTGGCCGCGAGCTCGGCTACCCGACGGCGAACGTGCCCACGCATGGTCTCGCCGCACCCGCCGACGGCGTGTACGCCGGCTGGCTGACGCTGCCGGACGCACCGGACGCGGATCCGCTGCCGGCCGCGATCAGCGTCGGGACCAACCCGACCTTCGACGGCGAGCGGGAACGGCGGGTCGAGGCCTACGTGCTGGACCGCAGCGACCTCGCGCTGTACGACGAGCGGGTGCAGATCTCGTTCGTCGCCCGGATCCGCGGCATGGTCGCGTTCGACGGCGTCGATGCGCTCCTCGCCGCCATGGCCGACGACGTGGAGCGCGCCCGTGCGATCCTCGGGGTGGACGCCCCGGCCGGCGGCCGGGGCGCGACGTCCTAGGACCTACGCGTCGAGGTCCTGCTCCACCAGTCCCGCGATCTTGTCGACCGCCGCCTGGTCGTCGCTCGTGACCTCGATCGTGGCGCCCTTGCCTGCGCCCAGGGTCATGATCAGGAGCGAGGAGCTGGCGTCGACCGGATCGTCACCGGGGACCCCGATCGTGACCTCCGCGTCCAGCTCGCCGGCCGCCTCCGCGATGATCGCGGCGGGGCGGGCGTGCAGGCCGACGGCGGATCCGACGGTGACTGTCCTGGTGGGCATGCGTTCTCCTTCTGGTTGGTCCTGCGAGTGGGTCCGAACGGGGGTCAGACGGTGGCGAGGTCCTCGTTGTTGGCGGGGAAGAACGTCTTGGCCGCGACGACGGCAGCCGCTCCGACGATCACGCCGAGGACCAGCGCGATGAAGTAGCCGAGGATGTTGTGCACCGCGAACAGCACGAAGATGCCACCGTGCGGTGCCCGCACGGAGACGTTGAACGCCATCGAGAGCGCCCCGGTGACGGCACTGCCGAGCATGATCGAGGGGATCACCCGCAGCGGGTCGGCCGCCGCGAACGGGATGGCGCCCTCGGTGATGAACGAGGCGCCCAGCAGCCAGCCGGCCTTGCCGTTCTCCCGCTCGGGGATGTTGAACAGGTGCGGCCGAATGACCGTGGCCAGCGCGAGTGCGATCGGCGGCACCATGCCGGCGAGCATCACGGCGGCCATGATCTGGAGCCGCGGGTCGGACGCCGGGGCGGAGGCCGCGACGCCGACGCCGGCGGCGGCGAAGCTGTAGGCCACCTTGTTGAGCGGTCCACCCATGTCGAAGGCCATCATCAGGCCGAGCACGATGCCGAGCAGGATCGCGTTCGACCCGCTCATGCTGTTCAGCCCGTCCTCGAGCGCGTTGATCAGGTTGCCGATGGGCTTGCCCAGCACGATGATCATGACCAGTCCGCAGATGATGCAGGTCAGCAGCGGGATCACCAGCACCGGCATCAGGCCCCGCGCCCAGGCCGGCACCTTCCAGCCCGTGATCCAGTGCGCGACCACACCGGCGAGCACGCCGCCGAGGATGGCGCCCAGGAAGCCGGTCGCCGGAAGACTGACCGGGTTCTGCGCGGCCCCGTCGGTCACGTTGAACACGTTGATCGCCAGACCGCCCATCACGAAGCCGGGTGCGATGCCCGGCCGGTCGGCGATGGCGTAGGCGATGTAGCCGGCGAGTGCCGGCACGAAGAAGATGAACGCGGTCTTGCCGATGATGAAGAACAGCGCACCGATGTAGGCGAAGAAGCCCGAGTGGAACAGGGCGTGGGGCAACCCGAGCTGGTTCACGTCCGGCAGGTTGAACAGCGAGTTGTCGACCGCGATCTTGCCGTAGACGTTGACGATCTCGTCTCCGCCGAAGAGGAAGCCGAGTGCGATCAGGAGGCCGCCGGCGGCGACGAACGGGATCATGTACGAGACACCGGTCATCAGCACCCGGCGCGTGCGGCCGCCCCACGTCTCACTGACCGCGGAGGAGCCACCCGCACCGGCGTCACCGGCGCTGCCCTCGACGCGCGGCGCGTTGGGGTCGCGGGCGTAGCGGACGGCCTCGGCGATCATCGCGTCGGCGTCGTCGATCGGCCGCTTGACACCCGACGACACGACCGGCTTGCCGGCGAACCGGCTGCGGTCGCGCACGCCGACGTCGACCGCGAAGATCACCGCTCCGGCGGACTCGATCGTCTCGCGCGGCAGCGGGGTCGAGCCGGCGGAGCCCTGCGTCTCGACCACGAGCGGTACGCCGGCCCGGGTCGCCGCGGCCTCGAGCGCCTCGGCCGCCATGTAGGTGTGGGCGATGCCGGTCGGGCATGCCGTGATCGCGACCAGGCTGACTGTCCCGTTCGTCGAACCGTCCGGAGCGCCGTCGCTCGACCCGGCAGCCGGGGCGGCGGCGGAAGGAGCCGGCGCGGAAGCGGCCGCGGCGGGGGCGCCGACCGCGGCCGGGGTCGCCGCGGGTGCGGTGACGACGCCGCTCACCAGCTCCACCACCTCCTCCGGCGACCGGGCCTCGCGGAGCCCGTTGGTGAAGTCGGCCTTGACCAGCGCTCGGGCGAGCTGGGTGAGCAGCTTGAGGTGGGTGGCGTCGCCGCCGGCGGGTGCCGCGATCAGGAACACCAGGTCGGCCGGGCCGTCCTTCGCGCCGAACTCCACGCCCGGGGCGAGCCGGGCGAACGCCAGGGTCGGCTCGTCGACCGCCGGTGTGCGGCAGTGGGGGATCGCGATGCCACCGGGCAGGCCGGTAGCGGACGTCGCCTCGCGGGCCATCGCGTCCGCGATCAGCTGGTCGGTGTCGTTGGTGCGACCGGCCTCGGCCACGACACCGGCGAGGGCGCGGATCACGGCGTCCTTGTCGGCGCCGAGGTCGGCGTCCAGCCGGACCAGCGCAGGGGTGATGAGGTCGCTCATGGTGGGGTCACGCTCCAGGGGTGATGGTGTCGAGCCGGCAGGCCTCTACCTGCTCGGGACGGGTGTGGGTGGGGTCGGGAATCGTGGTGCCGGGCAGGCCCGCGGCGGCGCTGCCGTAGGCGACGGCCATGGTGAGCCGGTCGACGGGCGCACCGCCGCGCAGGTCGGCGAGCAGGTACCCGAACAGGCTGGAGTCGCCCGCGCCGACGGTGCTGACGACGGTGGTCGGCGGCGGCGTCGCGTGCCAGGCGCCCTCGCGGGTGGCGAGGACGGCGCCGTGAGGACCGAGCGTGGCCAGCACCGCGCCGACTCCGCCGTCGAGCAGCACCTGCGCGGCCTTGACCGCGGCGGCCGGGTCGGCCTCCACGGCCTCCGGGTCGCTGCCGGTCAGGGAGGCGAGCTCCTCGCCGTTGGGCTTCATCAGGTCGGGGGCCGAGCCGGGGAGCCCGGCCACCAGCTCCCGCAGGGGGGCGTCGCTGGTGTCCACGGCCACCTTGGTGGTCGTACGACGCAGGGCCGTCACCAGCTGGGCATACCAGTCGGCCGGGGCTCCTGGGGGCAGCGAGCCGGCGAGCACCACCCACGACGCCCGGTCGGCACGCGCGAGCAGCGCGTCCTCGAGGGCGGCCAGGGACGCCGCCGTGGCCGTCGGCCCCGGACTGTTCAGCTTGGTGGTGGTGCCGTCGGGCTCGGTGATCGTGATGTTGCCGCGGATCGGGCCGGTCGGCGTGATCGGACGGCAGTCGATGCCGTCGCGCAGCAGCCCGACCACGAACGGGTCGTCGTCGAGGGCGGGGATCACCGCGAGCGTCGGCACCCCGGCCGCGACGGCCGCACGCGAGATGTTGATCCCCTTGCCCCCGGCCTGCGCGCTCTCGGCGGCGGCCCGCAGCACCCCGCCGCGCTCGAGTGGCCCAGCGAGCTCGATGGTGCGGTCGGTGGACGGGTTGGGCGTCAGGGTAAGGATCATGCGATCACCACCTCCACGCCCGTGTCCTCGAGGGCTTTCCGCTCATCGTCCTCGATACCGTCGTCGGTGACCAGCACCTGGTACTCCCCAGGCCGTGCGAACCGGTGGGTGGTCTCGACGCCGATCTTCGAGGAGTCGGTGAGGACCACCACCCGGCGGGCACCGAGCAGCATCGCCCGCTTGGTCGCGGCCTCGTCGGCGTCGGGGGTCGTGAGGCCGTGCTCGGCGGTGACGCCGTTGGTGCCGATGAAGGCGACATCGGCGCGGAGCGTGGAGAGCGCGGCGACCGTGTCCGCGCCGACGGCCGCCTGCGTCGTACGACGGACCCGGCCGGGCAGCAGTCGCAGGTCGACGTGTGCGAGCCCGGCGACGCGGGCGGCGACCGGCACGGCGTGCGTGATCACGGTGAGCTTGCGGTCCGGGGGAAGGTGCGCGGCCATCCGGCTGAGCGTGGTGCCGGCGTCGAGCAGCACCGTGCCACCGTCCTCGGGCAGCAGGTCCATCGCGGCCTGGGCGATCCGCTCCTTCTCGGGCGCGTGGGCCCGGTCACGCTCGGCGACGGCGATCTCGATCATGGTCAGGGACGCGGCGGGCACCACTCCGCCGTGCACGCGCCTCACCACGCCGGCCTTCTCCAGTACCGTGAGGTCACGACGCACGGTCTCCGTGGTCACCGCGTAGTCCGTGGCGATCTCTGCGACGGAGAGCCGGCCGCGCCGGGCGACGGAGGCGGCGATCGCCTGTTGCCGTTCTTCCGCGTACACCCGGCCTCCTCGTCGTGAGTGTGATCTGTGTATGCGTTGTTTTACCTTTGAATGTGTTGACTGTCAAGGATCGAGCGGTGTTGACTGTGGTCATGGCCACATCGACGCCCATCACCGCACCCTCACCACTGCGCGGCACCCCGGTCGTCCCGGGGCTCGCCCTCGGGCCGGTCCTCCGGGCCCGTACCGAGATCGACCAGGACGCGGTCGACCGCTTCTCCGGCCCCGACTCGCCGGAGGACGCACTCGCGGCCTACGACGCGGCGGCGACGGCCGTGGCGGACGGGTTCAGCCGTCGTGCCGCGCAGGCGGCGGGAGCCGCGGCCGAGGTGCTGACCGCGAGCGCGGGCCTGGCCAAGGACAAGGGGCTGCGCTCCGCGGTGCGCAAGAACCTCGGCAACGGCGACGCGCTGCTCGACGCCGTGCACGCCGGCGTCGAGCACTTCGCCGGGCTGTTCGCGCAGATGGGGGGCCTGATGGCCGAACGCGTCACCGACCTGCGCGACATCGACAAGCGGGTGACCGCCCACCTCGTCGGCGAGCCCGAGCCGGGGGTGCCCACGCCCGAACAGCCCTCGGTGCTCGTGGCCGAGGACCTCGCACCCTCCGACACGGCCGGCCTCGACCCCTCCCTCGTGGTCGCGCTGGTGACCGAGAAGGGTGGCTCCACCAGCCACACCGCGATCATCGCGCGCCAGCTCGGCATCCCCTGCATCGTCGGCGTCTCCGGCGCGCTCGGGCTGCACGACGGTGACCTCGTCCTGGTCGACGGAGTGAGCGGCCAGGTCGAGGTCGGGCCCGACGAGGCGGAGGCCCGCGAGCGGGTGGCCGCCGACCTCGCGGCACGCGAGGAGCTTGCCCGGTGGACCGGTCCCGCCGCCACCGCCGACGGCATCCCGGTCAAGCTGCTGGCCAACGTGGCCGACGCGGCGTCGGCCGCGAGCGCGTCCGAGGCGCCGGTCGAGGGCGTCGGCCTGTTCCGCACCGAGCTGTGCTTCCTCTCCAGCAAGGACGAGCCGAGCGTGGAGGAGCAGGCCGACATCTACGCCGGCGTGCTCTCGCCGTTCGGCAGCGACCGCTACGTCGTGGTGCGCACCCTCGACGCCGGCTCCGACAAGCCGATCGCCTACGCCACCAAGGCCGGCGAGGAGAACCCGGCCCTCGGCGTGCGCGGCCTCCGGCTCAGCTTCGACAACCCCGGTCTCCTGGACCGCCAGCTCGACGGCATCGCGCTGGCGGCGAAGAACACGGGCACCCAGCCCTGGGTGATGGCCCCGATGGTGGCCACCGTCGCCGAGGCGAAGGAGTTCGCGGACAAGGTGCGCGAACGGCAGCTCACGCCGGGTGTGATGGTGGAGATCCCGAGCGCCGCGATCCTGGCCCACCAGCTGCTCGAGGTCGTCGACTTCCTGTCCATCGGCACCAACGACCTCACCCAGTACACGATGGCGGCCGACCGGATGGCGACCGATCTGGCCCACCTCACCGACGCCTGGCAACCGGCCGTGCTGCACCTGATCGCGATCACGGCCGAGGCCGGCAAGCGTGACCACAAACCGGTCGGGGTCTGTGGCGAGGCGGCTGCCGATCCACTCCTCGCGCCGGTGCTGGTCGGGATGGGCATCACGTCGCTGTCCATGGCCACCGCCGCCGTCCGGCCGGTCGGGGCGCGGCTCGCCCAGGTCACCATGGACGCCTGCGAGGACGCCGCCGAGGCGGCCCTCGGTGCGGGTGACCCGCTCGCGGCGCGCGACGCCGTACGCACGGTCCTGGGGGTCTGAATGTCCGTCCTCAGTGACCTCGTCGCCGCGCTCGCCTCGGGTGCCGTGGAGGTCGTCGACCTCACCGCACCGCTCAGCGCGAGCACGCCGACGCTGCAGCTGCCCGAGGAGTTCGGGCAGACCGCCAGGTTCGAGCTCGAGGAGATCAGCGCGTACGACGACCGCGGTCCGGCCTGGTACTGGAACAACTTCCGCACCGGCGAGCACACGGGCACCCACTTCGACGCGCCCCGGCACTGGGTGACCGGGCGCGACGGTGACGATGTGGCGTCCGTGCCGCCCGGGCGCCTGGTCGCGCCGGCGGCGGTGGTCGACGTCGCCGACCGCGTGGCCGACGACCCGGACTTCCTGCTCGAGGTGGCCGACCTCGAAGCCTGGCAGGAGGAGCACGGCCCGCTGCCCACCGGGGGCTGGCTGCTGGTCCGCACCGGCTGGGACGCGCGCTCCCACTCCCAGGAGGAGTACCTCAACGCCGACGACGCGGGTCCGCACACGCCGGGCCTCTCCGCCGCCTGCGCCCGGTGGGTGGCCGAGGAGTCGCCCGTGATCGGCCTCGGCGTCGAGACCGTCGGCACCGACGCCGGTGCGGCGGCCGGCTTCGACCCGATGTTCCCGTGCCACACGCTGATGCACGGCGCCGGGAAATACGGACTCACGCAGCTGCAGAACCTTGCCCGCCTGCCCGCCACCGGGGCCCTCGTCGTCGCCGGACCGCTGCGGATCGACCAGGGCTCCGGCAGCCCCGCCCGGGTGCTGGCCCTCGTCGAACGGTGACGACTTCCCGAACCGCCGCTCCGACGGTCGCGGAGACCGTCGGCCGGACCCTGGTCGGGGCGGGTGTCCGGCAGGCCTTCGGTGTGGTCGGGTCCGGCAACTTCGCGGTGAGCAACGCGATGGTCGAGGCAGGAGCGCGGTTCGTCACGGCCCGGCACGAGGCCGGCGCCACCACGATGGCCGACGCCTACGCCCGGCTGAGCGGCGAGGTCGCGGCCGTGACCGTGCACCAGGGGTGCGGGTTCACCAACACCCTGACCGGCCTCACCGAGGCCGCCAAGAGCCGGACCCCGTTGGTGGTGGTGGCCGCCGCCGTGACCGAGGAGCGGTCGAACTTCTACGTCGACCAGACCGCGCTCGCCCGGGCCGTCGGCGCTGTTTCGATCACCGTCGACGACCCCTCCGGCGCGTACGCCGCCGCTGTGCTCGCCGTCCATGAGGCCCGGACCGACCGCCGCACGGTCGTGCTCAACCTGCCGCTCGCCGTGCAGGCACAGGTCGTGCCGGACGAGGGCGCGCTCCCCGGCACCACCCCGGTTGGCCCCGCCAGCAACGCCGAGGGAGTGATCGGGCGCTTCGCTGCGCTCCTGGAGGCCGCGGAGGCGCCGGTGTTCATCGCCGGCCGTGGTGCACGCGCTGCCCGCGGCGAGCTGGAGACCCTGGCAGAGCACACCGGTGCACTGTTGGCGACCAGCGCGGTCGCCAAGGGTCTGTTCAACGGGAGCCCCTGGTCGCTCGACGTGTCCGGCGGGTTCGCCTCGCCACTCGCCGCGGAGCTGATCGAGGCGTCCGACCTGGTCGTCGGCTGGGGTTGTGCCCTGAACATGTGGACGACGCGCCAGGGCGCGCTGGTCGGTCCCGGGGCCACCGTGGTGCAGGTCGACCTCGACCCGACGGCGCTCGGTGGCTACCTGCCGGTCGACCTCGGCGTGCTCGGCGACGTCGCCGAGGTGGCCGACCAGGTCCGAGCGCTCGTCGGCGCACGCACCGGGCGACGCACCGATGCACTGCGCGACCGCATCGCGGCCGAGATCCGCTGGCGCGACGTGCCGTACGACGACCTGAGCACCGACGACGAGATCGATGCCCGCACGGCCACCGTGCTGCTCGACGACCTGCTTCCCCGCGAGCGGGTGGTCTCCGTCGACTCCGGCAACTTCATGGGCTACCCGAGCATGTTCCTGTCCGTGCCGGACGAGCTCGGCTTCTGCTTCACGCAGGCCTACCAGTCGATCGGGCTCGGACTGGCGACGGCCGTGGGCGCCGCCCTCGCGCAGCCGCACCGGCTGCCCGTGGCGGCACTCGGCGACGGTGGGGCGCTGATGGGGATCAGCGAGCTCGAGACCGTGGCGCGGCTCGGTCTGCCGATGGTGGTCGTGGTCTACAACGACGCGGCGTACGGCGCCGAGGTGCACCACTTCGGTCCCGGCGGCGGCGACCTGTCCCTGGTGCGTTTCCCGCCGACCGACCTCGCCTCGATCGCCCGCGGCTACGGGTTCGACGCCGCGACCGTGCGTCGTCCGGCGGACCTCGACGCGGTCGCGGTCTGGCTGCGGGGCGACCGCTCCCGGCCGCTCCTGGTCGATCTCAAGGTCCTGCGGTCCGAGCCCTCGTGGTGGCTGGAGGAGGCCTTCCGCGGGCACTGAGCGCCTCGCGCAGGCCCTCTGGTGGAATGGGCGCCGTGACCTCCGACCCCGCCCTCCTCGAGGAGACCGAGGTCTGGTTCGTCCGCCACGGCCTGCCCTGGTTCGTGCCGCGCGAGCGGGAGGCCGCGGCCGCGGCCCTGCGCCCGCGCCGACTGGTGCCACTCCTCGGTCTGGTGCTCGTCCTCGGTGCCGCGGTCGCGGTGGCGCTGGCCACGCTGCTCGACGAGTTCTCGTTCGCGCCTGCAGCGATCACGCTGATCGTGGCGCTGGCGGCGCTCTGGTACGGCGTGACCGCGGTGCGTGCCCGCCCGATCGTGACCTGGGCGGTCGGCCACACCATGTCCAGCCTGCGGGTGCTGCTGCCTATGGTGGCGCGGGCGTTGCCGCTGCTGCTCGTGTTCGTGACCTTCCTGTTCATCAACGCCGAGGTCTGGCAGCTCGCCTCGCACCTCGACGGCGGCGTGCTCTGGCTGACCGTCCTGCTGTTCGGGGCGATGGCCGTGGTCTTCCTGGTCGTGCGGCTGCCCGAGGAGCTCGACTCCTCCGACCACGAGCTCGACGAGACCCGGCTTCGGGCGGCGCTGCAGGGCACTCCACTGGAGCCGCGCACCGACGACGTGGTCGCCTCCTCCGGTCCGGTGCTGGCCGAGGACACCCGCATCGGCGGCTTCGAGCGGGCCAACCTGGTGCTGGTGCTGGTCGTCGCCCAGGTGTCCCAGGTGCTGCTGCTGACGCTCGCGGTCTTCGTGTTCTTCCTGCTCTTCGGGGGGATCTCGATGCAGGACTCGGTCGCGGCGGCCTGGGTGGGCAGCGACACCCACCACATCAGCTGGCTGCCCAACGTCTCGGTCGAGCTGGTGCAGGTGGCGGTGTTCCTCTCGGCGTTCTCCGGGCTCTACTTCACCGTCGTCGTGGTCACCGACGAGACCTACCGGGAGCAGTTCTTCACCGGCGTGATGCAGGAGCTGGACCGGGCGCTCGGCGTGCGGGCGGCGTACCTCACCCTGCCGCAGGAGTGACCGTCACGGGCACGCCGCTGAACGCGGCGTTGCCACTCACGTCCACCCGGTCGGGGTCCGTCAGGTCGTTGATCGAGACACCCGGCACCTGGCGGGCATGGGCCAGGCGGACGCCGGTGGCCCGGTGCCCGTAGCCGTGGGGGAGCGACACCACGCCCGGCATCATGTCGTCGGTCGCGCTGACCTCCACCTCGACCGTGCCGACCCGTGACGCCACCCGCACCAGCGCGCCGTCCGTGATCCCGCGCGACGCGAGGTCGTCGGGGTGCATCAGCAGGTGGTGGCGCGGACGACCCCCGGTGAGCCGCTCGGCGTTGTGCATCCACGAGTTGTTGTCCCGTTGGTGCCGGCGTCCGACCAGGGTGAGCCCGCCGTCCTCGGGAGCACGGGCCGCGCGCAGCCGGTCGAGGTCGGCCAGCACCAGCGCGGGTGCGGCGTCGACGCGGTGGTCCGTGGTCTGCAGCCGCGCGGGCAGGAGTCCCGGTGTCAGCGGCCCGAGGTCGACGCCTGCGGGCCGGGCGCGCAGGGCGCGCATCGTCGTGCGCCGCGAGAGGGCGAGCAGCGCGGTGACGGTCGCGGTCGGGCTGACCAGGAACCTCGCCTGCTCCAGCAGTCGCTTCTTCAGCGGCTTCCTCGTGTGCAACCGCGCACCCGTGCGCAGCGCGAGCTCGCGGTAGATCTCCCAGTCGTGCCGGGCGCCCGGCTCCTTCGGGAGCACGGCGGGCGTGAAGCGGGCCGTGTCCCGCACCGCGAACACGTGGAACACCAGGTCGTAGTGGTCACGCTCGAGCGCCGTCGTCGGCGGCAGGATCACGTCGGCGTGCCGGGTGGTCTCGTTGACGTAGATGTCGACCGCCACCATGAAGTCGAGCCCGGCCATCGCCCGGTCGAGCCCCGCTCCGTCCGGTGTCGAGAGCACCGGGTTGCCGGCCAGCGTGAGCATCGCCCGGATCTGTCCCTCGCCCGGCGTCTCGATCTCCTCGCGGAGCACCGACACCGGCAGCTCGCCGCCGAACTCGGGCAGCCCGCGCACCCGGCTCCGCCAGACGTCGTGGTGCCCCGGCCCCACCAGCCGGCGCCCGACCATGTCGACGGCCGGGCTGGTGAACATCGCGCCGCCCTCGCGGTCGAGGTTGCCGGTCAGCACGTTGAGCAGGGTGACCGCCCAGTGGCAGACCGAACCGAACTCCTGCGTGGACACCCCGACCCGGCCGTACGCCGCAGCCGACTCGGCTCCGGCGAACTCGCGCGCGATGCGTCGTACGTCGTCGGCGGCGATGCCGCTGTGCCGCTCGGCGAGCTCGGGTGTGAAGTCTGCGATCGCGGCGCGCACCGTGTCGACTCCCTCGACGTAGGCCGCCGGGCGGGCAAGCCCCTCCTCGAACAGCACGTTGAGCATCGCCAGCAGCACGAACGCATCACTGCCCGGTCGCACGAACAGGTGCTCCGTGGCGACCTTCGCGGTCTCGGTGCGTCGCGGGTCGACCACGACCATCCGCCCGCCCCGCCTCTTCAGCGCACGCAGCCGGTTCGGGAAGTCGGGCACGGTCATCAACGACCCGTTGGACGCCATCGGGTTGCCGCCGAACACCAGGAAGTAGGAGGTCCGGTCGAGATCGGGGATCGGCAGCAGGAGCTGGTGGCCGAACATCTGCCACGCCACGAACTGCTGCGGCAGCTGGTCGACCGAGGTGGCGCTGAACTTGTTGCGGGTGCGGAAGCTCTTGACGAGGGCCACCCCGTGGGTCAGCGAGCCGAGGCTGTGGGCGTTGGGGTTGCCGAGGTAGATGCCGAGCGCGTCGCGGCCGTGAGCGTTGACGGCGGCGGCGAGGCCGTCGGCGGCGAGGTCGAAGGCCTCGTCCCAGCCGATCCGCTGCCAGCTCGTCTCACCGGTCGCGGGGTCGACCACCCGGCGGACGGGGCGTCGCAGCCGGTCGGGGTCGTCGTACACGTCGGCGATCGCGACGCCCTTGGGGCAGATGTGCCCGCGAGACAGCGGGTCGTCGGGGTTGCCGCGGACCCCGGTCACCCGACCGTCGGTCACGCTCACCCGCAGGCCGCAGATCGCCTCGCAGAGGTTGCAGACACCGAGCCTGGTCTCGGCACGAGGAGCCATGTCCGCATCCTCGCACCCGGCACTCCACCTGTCCGATCGGTGGGGCCGCGGCCGGTGCCGCCGGTGGCACTGTGGAGGGACCCACATCTCCAGGAGGCCCCATGAAGACCCGCGCAGCCGTCGTGTACGAGGCCGGCAAGCCGATCGAGATCGAGGAGCTGGAGCTCGACAAGCCGCAGGACGGTGAGGTGCTGATCCGCTACACGCACGCCGGTCTGTGCCACTCGGACGTGCACGTCGCCCACGGCGACCTGGAGGCCCGGCTGCCGATGGTGCTCGGGCACGAGGGGGCCGGGATCATCGAGGAGGTCGGGCCCGGGGTGACGCGGGTCAAGGCCGGGGACCACGTGGTGTGCTCGTTCATCCCGAACTGCGGCACGTGTCGCTACTGCGCCAACGGGCAGCAGTCGATCTGCGACATGGGCGCCACCATCCTCGAGGGCTACCTGCCGGGCGAGCGCTTCCCGAACACCGGGCCGCGCGGTGACTACGGCGCGATGTGCATGCTGGGCACGTTCAGCCAGTACGGCGTGATCCACCAGAACTCCTGCGTCAAGGTCGACGACGACCTGCCGCTGGAGAAGGCCGTGCTGGTCGGCTGCGGCGTCCCGACCGGGTGGGGCTCGGCGGTCAACACCGCCAACGTCCGGCCGGGCCAGACCGTGATGGTGTCCGGGATCGGCGGCATCGGCATCAACGCGGTGCAGGGTGCCCGCTACGCCGGCGCGAAGTACGTGGTCGCGGTCGACCCGCTGGAGAACAAGCGGGAGAAGGCGATGGAGCTCGGCGCCACCCACGCGTTCGCGACGGCGGGCGAGGCGATCGAGACGATCACCGACCTGACCCGCGGCCAGATGGCCGACTCCGCGATCCTGACCCCCGACCTGATGACGGCGGAGATCGTCGGCGACGGGTTCAACGCGGTGGGCAAGGGCGGCGTCGTCGTCCTGACCGGGCTGAACAAGATCATGGAGCCGAACATCCAGCTGCCCGGCACCGTCCTCACGCTGTTCCGCAAGTCGATCAAGGGCTCGTTGTTCGGCGACTGCAACCCCACCACGGACATCCCCAAGATCCTCGGGCTCTACCAGGCGGGTGACCTCAAGCTCGACGAGATCATCACGCGCACCTACACGCTCGACCAGGTGCAGGAGGGCTACGACGACCTTCTCGAGGGGAAGAACGTGCGCGGGGTGGTCGTCCACGAGCACGCATGAGCGGTGACTCCCCACAGGTCATCGACCGGGACCAGGAGGCCGAGCTCCTCGAGGCGGCACTGCGCAGCGGTGCGCATGTCGTCCTCGAGGGGCCTCCGGGCACCGGCAAGTCGACCCTCCTCCGCCAGGTCGCCTCGGGCCACCACGTCCCGTTCGTGCTCGTCGAGGGCAACGCCGAGCTGACGCCCGCCCGCCTGGTCGGTCACTTCGACCCGGCACTGGTGCTCGCCAAGGGCTACCGGCCCGACATCTTCGTCGACGGCCCGCTGCTGGAGGCGATGCGCACCGGCGGCCTGCTGTACGTCGAGGAGCTCAACCGGGTGCCGGAGGAGACCCTCAACGTGCTGCTCACGGTGATGTCCGAGGCCGAGATCACCGTGCCCCGGCTGGGCCGGGTGCCGGCCACGCCGGGCTTCGCGCTGGTGGCGGCGATGAACCCCTACGACGCGGTCGGTACCGCCCGGATCTCCTCGGCGCTGTACGACCGCACCTGCCGCATCGCGATGGGCTACCAGAGCGAGCGTGCCGAGCAGCGCATCGTCGAGACCCGCACGCTCGACCCCGACCCCCAGTGGCGCGACCGGGTGGTGCGGATGGTCCGGGCGACGCGCGAGCACGACGACATCCGGGTGGGCGCGTCCGTGCGCGGCGCGATCGACGCGGTCGGCCTGGCCCGTGAGCTGGCCGGGCTCCGCGGCGTACCCGCGACCGACTGGCAGGTGGGCCTGGTCGCGGCCAAGGCCGCGCTCACCGGGCGGATCAAGCTGCACGAGTCCTGCAACCGCACGCCCGAGGAGGTCGTCGCCGAGCTGTACCAGCAGGAGTTCGGCCGCGACCCCGCAAGAGAGGAGGGGTCGCCGGGGGAACCCTGAGCCCGCCTCCCGGGGCGGGCGGACCCCAACCTGCTCCTGACCCGGAGCAGCGGAAGCGTCCCCAGGGCACGCCGACGACCGGCCGCGCACAGCTCTCGCGCAACGCCCGCTTCGCCGAGCTGTCGCCGGAGGTGGGGGAGCTCGACCGGGCCGCCGTGCAGCAGGCGCTCGCGGACGACCCGGACGACACCCTCACCCTGCTCGTCGCGATGTCGACGGCGACCGACGAGGAGCTGCGGCGCCAGGTGCGGGCGCTGGCGCCCCGACTGATCCTCGACCGGGCACGCACGGGCGCCGTCCGCCAGCGCGGCATCGGCCGACCTCGCGCGGTGCCCGCCCACCTCGGGGGAGAGCTCGACCTCGACGCCTCGATGGACGCGGTGGCAGCGGCGTACGGCGAGCAGCGGCCGCCCGGGCTCGACGAGCTCGTCGCCCGGGACTGGGGCAGGCCGGAGCTGGCGGTGTGCCTGGTGATCGACCGGTCCGGGTCCATGTCCGGCGCCCGGCTCGCCACGGCCGCCGTCACCGCGGCCGCCTGCCTGGTGCGCGCGCCGGGGGAGCACGCGGTCGTGGCGTTCGCCCGGAGGGCCGAGGTGATCGAGCCGCTGGGCGGCGGCCGGGACCCGTCGCTGGTCGTGGCCGACGTACTCGCGCTGCGCGGGCACGGGATGACCTCGGTGAGCAGCGCCCTCGCGGAGGCCGCGGCGCAGCTCGCGGTGTCGCGAGCCGCCCGGCGGGTGACCGTGCTGCTGTCCGACTGCCGCTCGACCGACGAGGTCGACGCGGTGCCTGCCGCGCGGGCGCTCGACGAGCTGGTGATCCTCGCCCCCCGCGACGACGCGGACGAGGCCCGGCACCTGGCCCGGGAGAGCGGCGCCGAGGTCGGCGAGGTCACGGGTGTTGACGTCGTGCCCGCGCTGCTGGAGAAGATGCTGTCCACCCGATGAAGGAGCCGGCATGAGCGACGCCACCGCCACGTACCGCGCGGCCCGCGACTGGCTGCTGGACACCACGCGGAGCTACGAGGACACCGTCGCGGAGTTCCGCTTCCCCGAGATGCCGGACCCGTTCAACTGGGTGTCCGACTGGTTCGACGAGGTGGCCGACGGCAACGACGGGCGGGCCCTGGCGGTGGTGGAGGAGGACGGGTCGAGCACGGCGCACACCTTCGCCGAGCTCCGGGCCCGCTCCCGCGGGGTGTCGGCGTGGCTGGCCGGGCTCGGTGTGCGGCGCGGCGACTCCGTGATCGTGATGCTCGGCAACCGGGTCGAGCTGTGGGAGTCGATGCTCGGGATCATGCGGCTCGGGGCGGTCGTGATGCCGACGACGACCGCGGTCGGCCCGGCCGAGCTCGTCGACCGGATCGAGCGCGGAGCGGCCCGGCACGTGATCGTGGACGCGGCGGACACCGGCAAGTTCGTCGACGTACCGGGTGACTACACGCGGATCAGCGTCGGACCGACCGAGGGCTGGCACACGTTCGCCGACGCGTACGACGCCGACCCGGCCGGTGTCGGCCACGCCGGCACCGCGCCGGACGACCGGTTGCTGCTCTACTTCACGTCCGGCACCACCAGCCGGCCCAAGCTCGTCGAGCACACGCAGGTCTCCTATCCCGTGGGCCACCTCTCGACGATGTACTGGCTCGGTGTCCGCCCCGGCGACGTGCACCTCAACATCTCCTCGGCCGGCTGGGCCAAGCACGCGTGGTCGTGCTTCTTCGCCCCGTGGATCGCGGAGGCGACGATCGTCGTCCTGAACTACGCGCGCTTCGACGCGCAGGCCTTGCTGCACCGGCTGCGCGAGCAGCAGGTCACCACGTTCTGCGCGCCGCCGACGGTCTGGCGGATGCTGATCAAGTCCGACCTCAGCGGTGGGCCGGGGTCGTTGCGCGAGCTGATCGGCGCCGGCGAGCCGCTGAACCCCGAGGTGATCGCCCAGGTGCAGCAGCAGTGGGGGATGACCCTGCGTGACGGCTACGGCCAGACCGAGATGACCGCCGCGGTGGGCAACACGCCCGGCGCGACCGTGAAGCCCGGCTCGATGGGCCGACCGTTGCCGGGGATACCGGTGGTGCTGGTCGACCCCGCCACCGGCGAGGTCGCGCAGGACGAGGGCGAGCTGTGCCTGGACCTCGGCGGTGAGCGGGGTCGCCCGCTGCCTCTGATGACCGGCTACCAGGGAGACCGGGCGCGCGACGACGAGGCGACAGCCGGCGGTTTCTACCACACCGGCGACCTGGTCTCCCGCGACGAGGAGGGCTACATCACCTACGTCGGGCGCACCGACGACGTGTTCAAGGCGAGCGACTACAAGATCAGCCCCTTCGAGCTGGAGTCGGTGCTGATCGAGCACCCGGCGGTCGCGGAGGCGGCGATCGTGCCCGCGCCCGACCCGGTGCGGCTCGCAGTGCCCAAGGCGTACGTCTCGCTCACGGCCGGCCACGAGCCGACCCGCGAGACGGCGCTGGCGATCCTCATCTTCGCCCGCGACCACCTGCCGCCGTACCTGCGGATCCGGCGACTCGAGTTCGCCGAGCTGCCGAAGACGATCTCCGGCAAGATCCGCCGGGTCGAGCTGCGCCACCGCGAGGACGACGTCGCGCGGGGCAGCGGGTCCGGGTCCGGGGAGTTCCGCTACGAGGACTTCGAGGAGCTCCGGACCCGCTGAGCCCCCGGAGATGCCCGAGCGCCGGTCTTGCACCTGCCACACTAGTGCGCGTTACGTAGTAGTGTGCCGTGCATGGACACCACCCAGCTCCTCAAGGGCGTGCTCGACGTCGCGGTCCTTGCGGTCGTGGACGACGAGGACGGCTACGGCTACGACATCGTCCGGCGGCTGCGCGCCCGAGGGCTCGAGGACGTCGGTGACGCGTCGGTCTACGGCACCCTGCGGCGGCTCTACGGCGCGGGCGCGCTCACGTCGTACGTCGTGCCCTCGGAGTCGGGGCCGCACCGCAAGTACTACGGGATCACCCCCGCCGGTCGCACCCAACTCAAGCGGCAGCGCGACGACTGGGACCACTTCGCCACCACCGTGGGCAACCTCCTGAACGGAGCAGCGTGATGAACGAGACGACGCCGCTGAACCTGGACCCGCGTCCGGACGTCGCCGCGTTCGTGGCCGAGGTCCGCGCACGGCTCGCCGACCTGCCGCCGGACGAACGGCAGGAGCTCACCGACGGTCTCGAGGCGGACCTGTCCGACCTGGTCGCGGAGACCGGGCCCGAGGCGCTCGGCGACCCCGAGACCTACGCCCGCGAGCTGCGCGCCGCCGCCGGTCTCGAACCGGTCATGGGCCCGGTCGCGGGCGCCGGGCGGACGACGGGGGAGCGCGTCATGCGGCTGCTCGACACGTGGCACGCCCGGTGGGACCACACCGCGGCCGACCTGCCCGGGCGGCCGTGGGAGTTCCTGACGGCGCTGCGCCCGCTGTGGTGGGTCTTCCGGGCCTGGGTGGGGGTGGAGCTCCTCGATCTCGTTCTCGGCGGGTACCCCTACGCCTACGCGCCACGGATCCTGGGCGCCGGGCTCGTGCTGACCGTGGTCGCCGTGGTGGTGAGCGTGCAGATCGGCCGAGGCCGGGTCTGGCCCGGGACGCACGTGCGCCGGTCGGCCGCTCCCCGGGCGCTCCTGCTCGGGCTCAACGTGCTCGCCCTCGTTGCCGCGCCTGTGGTGCTCGACCAGCTCGACGCACGCACCAGCTACGCGACGACCTACTCCGAGCCGGTCCACCAGGCACCGTCCGGCACCGGCGTTCGCCGTCCCGACGGCTCCTTCGTGGAGAACGTCTACCCCTACGACGCCGAGGGCCATCCACTCGCCGGTGTCCAGTTGTACGACGAGCGGGGTGAACCGGTCCTGGTCACCCGTGCCCCGGCCCTGGTGCCGTCCTCCGGGCGGTTCGTCGTCCGCTACCCCTGGCGCAACGGGAAGTCGCCGGTGTGGAACGCCTTCCCGATGCCGGAGCGCACACAGGATGTCCCACAGCGCGGCGCCGACGCATTCGACGACCTCGACCCGCCGACCATCACGCCGCCCCTGGCCGCGGTCCCGCCGGTGAGCCTGCCCGGGATCGAGGCCGGCGCGCTCGCCCAGCGGGAGCCGAAGTCCACCCCGAAGGAGCCGGCACGGGAGCGCGGGTCCGGCAACGGCGCGCGGTAGCCTCGACAGCATGGGATATGGACTAGGGGTCGCACTCCTCGTGATCGGGCTGATCCTCGCTCTGGCCGTCGAGTTCGACGTCGCCGGCCTCGACATCCACGTGATCGGCTGGATCCTCGTGATCGGCGGCATCGTCGTGATCGCGCTGACCGCGATCCAGCTCAACACGCGGCGCCGGCACACGACGGTGGCCACCACCACGGACGCCCAGGGCCGGCAGGCCCAGACCGAGCGCCGCACGGAGAGCGACCCGCCGCCTCCGCCGGCGATCTGAACCGCTGCTCACCGCTGCCCGGTCCGCCTCGCGGATTTCGGGTCCGGAGGGGTGCGCTGATAGCCTTGGACGGTTGCCCGTTCGGGTGACCTAGCACCAAACACACACGCACACCTGCCGTGGAACGGCCGCGGATCCAGAGTGCCCGGGTGGACAGGCCCCGGCGCGCCGCGCAGCGACAGAACCCCGTGACCGGGGATCGGAAGGAGCCCGCATGTCGATCGGAACCGACGCGGAGACCAAGAAGAGGATCATCGCCGAGTACGGCACCGACGCCAACGACACGGGCTCGCCCGAGGTCCAGGTCGCGCTGCTGAGCTACCGGATCAGCCACCTGACCGAGCACCTCAAGCAGCACAAGCACGACCACCACAGCCGGCGCGGACTGCTGCTCCTCGTGGGCCAGCGTCGCCGACTGCTCAACTACCTGCAGAAGACCGACATCGAGCGCTACCGCTCGATCGTGCAGCGCCTCGGCCTGCGTCGATGACCGCCGAAAGGGCGACCCGCCTCGTGCCGGGTCGCCCTTTCGCTAGGCTCGAAGCCACAGACCTACAACTGAAGACACACCACCAGGAGTGACCCGCGGACGACTGGCCCGGTCTCCGGTAGTGGCCCTCGGGGCAATCGATCGGCTCAACCGCCGTCGATGTCCCGCGAGCCTCGATCGAAGACCGGCCACCTCGCTGGCCCAGCGCACCGCACCGCGCGGTGCAGCGCCCCCGAGGCGCCCTCGCGGATCACTCCGCGAACGAAAGAGAAACCTTTGACTGACGAGATCACTGCTGTCGAGACCGTTCTCGACAACGGCAAGTTCGGCTCCCGCACCGTCAAGTTCGAGACCGGGCTCCTCGCCCGGCAGGCCGCCGGCTCGGTGACCGCCTACCTCGACGACGACACGATGCTGCTCTCGGCCACCACGGCCGGCAAGCAGCCCAAGGACCAGTTCGACTTCTTCCCGCTCACGATCGACGTCGAGGAGCGGATGTACGCCGTGGGCCAGATCCCCGGCTCGTTCTTCCGCAGCGAGGGTCGCCCCGGCGAGGACGCCATCCTCACCTGCCGGCTGATCGACCGGCCGCTGCGCCCGACGTTCAAGAAGGGCCTGCGCAACGAGGTCCAGGTCGTGATCACGGTCCTGGCGCTCGACCCCGACCAGCCCTACGACGTGCTCGCGATCAACGCCGCCTCCGCGTCCACCCAGCTCTCCGGCCTGCCGTTCTCCGGCCCGGTCGGCGGCACCCGCGTCGCCCTGATCGAGGGCCAGTGGGTCGCGTTCCCCACGCACAGCCAGCTCGAGGACGCGGTCTTCGACATGGTCGTGGCCGGGCGCGTCACCGAGACCGGCGACGTCGCGATCATGATGGTCGAGGCCGAGGCCACGGAGCAGACCTGGAACCTCGTGCAGGGTGGCCAGCAGGCACCCACCGAGGAGATCGTCGCCACCGGCCTCGACGCCGCGAAGCCGTTCATCAAGCAGCTGTGCGAGGCCCAGGCCGAGCTGGCCCGCCAGGCTGCCAAGCCGGTGCACGAGTTCCCGGTCTTCCTCGACTACGAGGACGACGTCTACGCCGCCGTCGAGGACGCCGCGCGTGCCGACCTGGCTCCGGCCCTCACCATCGCCGGCAAGCAGGAGCGGGAGGAGCGCCTCGACCAGATCAAGGCCTCCGTGCTGGAGAGCCTCGGCGCCAAGTTCGAGGGCCGCGAGAAGGAGATCGGCGCCGCGTTCCGGTCGCTGAACAAGTCGCTGGTCCGCGAGCGCGTGCTGCGCGACAAGGTCCGCATCGACGGTCGCGGGCTCACCGACATCCGCACCCTGTCCGCCGAGGTCGAGGTGATCCCGCGCGTGCACGGCTCGGCGCTCTTCGAGCGCGGCGAGACCCAGATCCTGGGCGTCACCACGCTGAACATGCTGACCCTCGAGCAGAAGCTCGACACCCTGTCGCCGGAGAAGACGCGCCGCTACATGCACAAGTACGTCTTCCCGCCGTTCTCCACCGGCGAGACCGGCCGGGTGGGCTCACCCAAGCGCCGCGAGGTCGGCCACGGTGCCCTCGCTCGCCGCGCGGTGCTGCCCGTGCTGCCGACGCGCGAGGAGTTCCCCTACGCGATCCGTCAGCTCTCCGAGGCGATGGGCTCCAACGGCTCCACCTCGATGGGCTCGGTCTGCGCCTCGTCGCTCTCGCTGCTCCAGGCCGGCGTCCCGCTGCGGGCGCCTGTCGCCGGCATCGCGATGGGACTGATCTCAGGCGAGGTCGACGGTGAGACCCAGTACGTCGCGCTGACCGACATCCTCGGTGCCGAGGACGCCTTCGGCGACATGGACTTCAAGGTCGCCGGCACCCGGGAGTTCGTCACCGCGCTGCAGCTCGACACCAAGCTCGACGGCATCCCCGCCGAGGTCCTCGCGGGTGCGCTGACGCAGGCCAAGGACGCCCGGATGACGATCCTCGACGTGATGGCCGAGGCCATCGACGCGCCCGAGGAGATGTCGGTGCACGCCCCGCGGATCATCACGATCACGATCCCGGTGGACAAGATCGGCGAGGTGATCGGGCCCAAGGGCAAGGTCATCAACCAGATCCAGGACGACACCGGCGCCCAGCTGACGATCGAGGACGACGGCACCATCTACATCGGTGCCACCAACGGCGAGGCGGCCGAGGCCGCGCGCCAGGCCGTCAACCAGATCGCCAACCCGACGATGCCGGAGGTCGGCGAGCGCTACCTCGGCACCGTGGTCAAGACCACGAACTTCGGTGCGTTCGTCTCGCTGATGCCGGGCAAGGACGGGCTGCTGCACATCAGCAAGCTCCGTGCCCTCTCCGGTGGCAAGCGGGTCGACGCGGTCGAGGACGTGCTGTCCGTCGGCCAGAAGATCCAGGTCGAGATCGCCGAGATCCAGGACCGCGGCAAGCTGTCGCTGATCCCGGTCGTCGAGGACGACGCCGAGGCCGGCTCCGACTCCGCCGACACCGAGCCGGGCGACTCCGAGGAGTGACCGGCGTCCTGCCGGCGCACGAGCAGAAGCCTGGCTCGACGCGCACCCTGCTGAGCACCAAGGACGACGCCGGCGCGGTCATCAGCCGCGTCCGGCGTACCGTCCTGCCCGGCGGGTTGCGGGTCGTCACCGAGAACCTGCCGGGCGTCCGCTCGGCGGCGGTCGGGGTCTTCGTGGCGGTCGGCTCGCGGGACGAGACGCCGGCGCTGTCCGGGGCCTCGCACTTCCTCGAGCACCTGCTGTTCAAGGGCACGCCCGAGCGCTCCGCGATGGAGATCTCGGCGTCCCTCGACGCGGTCGGCGGCGAGTTCAACGCCTACACGGCCAAGGAGTACACCTGCTACCACGCACGGGTGCTCGACGACGACCTGCCGATGGCGATCGACGTGCTGGGCGACATGCTCACCTCGTCGCTGGTCACCTCCGTCGACGTCGAGGCCGAGCGTGAGGTGATCCTCGACGAGATCGCGATGCACGACGACGACCCCGAGGACGTCGTGCACAACCTCTTCGCCGAGCACGCCTGGTCCGGCACCCCGCTGGGCAAGCCGATCGCGGGCCGCCCGGAGACGATCCGGGCCCTCTCGCGCACGCAGATCAACCGCTACTACCGCAGTCGCTACGTCGCGCCGCGCACCACGGTCGCGGTGGCCGGCAACATCGACCACACGGACGTCGTACGACGGGTGAAGCGGGCGTTCGCGCGCCACGAGTTCCTCGCCGCCGCGGACGCCCGCCCCGAGTCGCCGCGGACGTCCGGGCGGCCCCGGCCGCTGCGGTCCGGCGAGGCGCGCACGTCGCGACCCTCGGAGCAGGTCAACCTCGTGCTCGGGATGCGCGGCATCACCCGCTCCGACGTACGCCGGCACACCCTAGCCGTGCTCAACGCCGCGCTCGGCGGCGGCACGTCGTCCCGGCTCTTCCAGGAGGTGCGCGAGCGCCGCGGCCTGGCGTACTCGGTCTACTCGTTCGCCTCGTCGTACTCCGACGCCGGCATGGTCGGCGTGACCGCCGGCTGCCTGCCGGGCAAGGTCGACGACGTGCTCGCGGTCTCGCGTGAGGAGCTCGCGAAGGTCGCCCGCGAAGGGCTCACCGAGGAGGAGGTGGTCCGCGCGAAGGGCCAGCTCCGGGGCGGACTCGTGCTCGGCCTTGAGGACACCGGCTCCCGGATGTCGCGGCTGGGGGAGTCCGAGCTGTTCCACGAGCGGATCCTCGGCGTCGACGAGGTCCTCGACCGGATCGACGCGGTCACCGTCGCCGACGTGCACCGGGTCGCTGCCGACCTGTTCGGCGGCCACGAGACGCTGGCGCTCGTCGGGCCGTCCTGAGGCCTACGCTCGGGCCGTGACCTTCGACGTCTCGGCCGACGCGTACGACCGGTTCATGGGGCGGTTCTCCGAACCGCTGGCCGGTGCGTTCGTCGACGCGGTCGGCCTCGAGCCCGAGCGGACGGCGCTCGACGTCGGGTGCGGCCCGGGAGCGCTGACCGCGGTGCTGGTCGACGCCCTGGGCGTCGACCGGGTGAGCGCCGCGGAGCCGTCGGCTCCGTTCGTGGCCGCGGTGCGGGAACGGCTCCCTGGCCTCGACGTACGCCGCGCACCCGCCGAGGACCTGCCCTTCGGCGACGACGCGTTCGACCTCGCGCTCGCGCAGCTCGTCGTGCACTTCATGGCCGACCCGGTGGCCGGACTGCGCGAGATGGCGCGGGTGACCCGTCCCGGTGGCCGGGTCGCCGCCACCGTGTGGGACTACGAGGGCCGCACCGGCCCGCTGTCAACGTTCTGGGCGGCGGTGAAGGACCTCGACCCCGCGGAGGCCGGCGAGTCCCTCCTCGCCGGCGCCCGCGAGGGCCACCTGGCCTCGCTGTTCCGCGACGCCGGCCTGCGCGACGTCACCGACGGCCTGATCGGGGCGACCAGCAGGTTCGGCTCGTTCGAGGAGTGGTGGGAGCCCTACACCCTCGGCGTCGGCCCGGCCGGCGCCTACGTCGCCTCCCTCGAGCCCGCCGCGAGGGACCGCCTCCGCGACCGCTGCGCGTCGCTCCTGCCCGACCCGCCGTTCGAGGTCGGGGCCGCTGCGTGGTTCGCGGTCGGGGTGGTGTGAGACGAGGGTGTGTGCGGTTTCCCAGCACTTGTCCCGGAACTGCACGCAAATCCGCGAATCCGGTGCAGTTCCGGGACAAGTGTTGGGAGACCGCGGCCCCCGACCTGCCCCCTAGGCTGACCCCGTGAGCCAACTCAAGGTCGGGGTCCTGGGCGCGCGGGGCAAGGTGGGGCGCGAGGTGTGCGCGGCGGTGGGGGCCGCCGACGACCTCGCGCTGGTCGCGGAGATCGACGCTGACGACGACATCGCCGGTCTGGTGGACAACGCGGTCGAGGCCGTCGTCGACTTCACCCACCCGGGCGTCGTGATGGACAACCTCGAGTTCTGCATCGACCACGGCATCCACGCGGTCGTGGGCACCACCGGGTTCGACGACGCGCGCCTCGACCAGCTGCGAACCAGGCTCGGCGACGGGCCCACGGGGGTGCTGGTCGCACCGAACTTCTCGGTCGGCGCCGTGCTGATGATGCGGTTCGCTGCGGAGGCGGCCCGGTTCTACGAGTCGGCCGAGATCGTCGAGCTCCATCACCCGGACAAGGTCGATGCGCCGTCCGGCACCGCCCGCCGTACGGCGCAGCTGATCGCCGACGCCCGACGCGAGGCGGGCCTCGGCCCGATGCCCGACGCCACGAACACCGGGCTCGACGGCGCGCGCGGCGCCGACGTCGCTGGTGTACGCGTGCACGGGCTGCGCGTCCGCGGCCTGGTCGCGCACCAGGAGGTCGTGCTCGGCGGCGTGGGGGAGACGCTCACCATCCGGCACGACTCACTCGACCGGGTCTCCTTCACCCCCGGCGTGCTGCTGGCCCTGCGCCGGATCGGGGCCACCCCCGGCCTCACCGTCGGTCTCGAGGCCTTCCTCGACCTGGACTGATCGCGCGCCTGCTCCGGGTCCGCCGGCCGTTCGCGCTTCTGCACAGTCCTGCAGGGCACAGACCTGAACTTCCCAAGTGCCCTCACGGCCGGTCATCGTTGTGCATGGCCTCCTTCTCGGGCCGTTCACATGTCCGGAAGGAAGCGCGCAAGAACCGGAGCGCGGTCAGCACGACTGGCCGAAAACACCTGCATCCCCCCTCGCAGGTGCTGACACGAGGAGCCCGTGCTGGGCACACGGGCTCCTCGCTCCGGCCCGGGCGAAGGGAGATCCTCCCCCAGGACCCCCGTTCGCCGGGCCGCAGAAGGCCCGCATCCCTCAGCGGATGCGGGCCTTCGTGGTGCCCGGGTGGCTCAGCGAGGTGCCGGTGGTCGAGCCTGTCGAGACCCGGACGCCGGGGTGTGCCGTTTCCCAACACTTGCCCCGGAACTGCACCGGAATCGCCGAATCGCGTGCAGTTCCGGGACAAGTGCTGGGAAACCGCGGCCCACGCGCCGCGCGGATGAGCCGAGCGAGCCGACGGTGGGTTTCGAGACGGCTCGCTCGTCCCTCGCTGGCGCTCGGTCCGAGCCGAGCCTCCTCAACCTCCCCGTCCTGAGCCGTAGCTCGACTCCGTCGAGCTACGGCTCGACGGTGACCTTGATCGCTTCGCCGTTCTGGACGATCCGGAAGGCGTCGAGGGCGCGCTCGAGCGGGATGTGCTCGGTGATCAGGTCCTTGACCGGGACCTGGCCGGTGGAGATGTACTCCAGCGCCCGCTTGTTGTGCTCGGGGGCCGATCCGTTGGCGCCGTGGATGTGCAGCTGCCGGTAGTGCACGACGTTGGAGTCGCAGGTGATCGTGGGGTTGGTCTTCGGGAGCCCGCCGAAGAAGGAGATCCGGCCGTTGCGGGCGGCCATCGCGATCGCCTGCTCCTGGGTCACGTTGGCGGCGGTCGCGGTGATGATCACGTCGGCACCGCGTCCGCCGGTCAGCTCCATGACCCGCTCGACGACGTCGACCTCGGCGCCGTTGATCGTCTCGTCGGGCTGCACCGCGTCGGCCGACATCTTGAGCCGGTCGTTGTTGACGTCGATCAGGAAGACCTTGCCGGCGTTGTGGACGCCGCGCGCGATCCGGATGTGCATGCACCCGATCGGGCCGGCCCCGAAGACGACGACGGTGTCGCCCTCCTCGATGCCGAGCAGCTCCTGGGCGTTGATCGCGCACGCGAACGGCTCCGCCGCCGAGGCCTCGTCGTAGCCCACGTTGTCGGGGATCCGGTTCAGACCGTCGACCTTGAGCACCTGCTTCGGCACGATCATGTACTCCGCGAAGCCACCGTCGTACTGGTAGCCGACGGAGGTCTGGTTCTGGCACACGGCCATCCAGCCCTTGTTGCACTCGTAGCAGTCGCCGCACGGCACGGCGGCGATCACCTGGGCCCGGTCGCCGACCTCCCAGCTCGCGCCGTACGTCGCGTTGACGTCGGCGCCGACCTCCACCACCTCACCGGCGATCTCGTGGCCGATGGTGCGCGGGGGAGTGAGGTTCTGGTGACCGTTGTGCAGGATCTTGACGTCCGTGCCGCAGGTCGAGCAGTTGCGCACCCGCAGCTTGACCTCGTCCGGGCCGCACGTGGGCTCCGGCACCTCCTCCAGGCGGACATCCTCCGGGGCGTAGAAGCGCAGGGCCTTCATGGTTCCTCCTGATGCACGTCGGGGTCGATGTGCGCCACCCTACACCCCCGTTTACGTGGATGTCTCTTCGAATATGTTGGCTTTGGGCCTTGACTGGCCCGGTTTCGGCTCGATATAAACATAATCACAGATACCCGTGACGGGCGTCACAACCCTGCGTTCGAGGAAGGTCTTCCATGGCCACATCACCAGCAACGACCACCAGCAGCGGTGGCATGCGTCTCCACGTCCAGCGGTTCGGCACGTTCCTGTCGAACATGGTCCTGCCCAACATCGGCGCGTTCATTGCCTGGGGCCTGATCACGGCCCTCTTCATCGAGACCGGATGGATCACCCTCGTCGGCGGCTGGGTCGGCTACGACGGCGGCTACGGGATCGTCGAGCACCTCGGCGCCTGGGGCAAGGGTGCCGACGGCACCGGCATCGTCGGCCCGATGATCACCTACCTGCTGCCGATCCTGATCGGCTACACCGGCGGCCGGATGATGTACGACGACAACATCCGCGGCGGCGTCGTCGGAGCGATCGCGACGATCGGCGCCATCACCGGCGCCAGCGTGCCGATGTTCCTCGGCGCGATGATCATGGGCCCGCTCGGCGGCTGGTCGATGAAGAAGCTCGACGCGCTCTGGGAGGGCAAGATCCGCCCCGGCTTCGAGATGCTGGTCAACAACTTCTCGGCCGGCATCTGGGGTGGCTTCCTCGCCATCGTCGGCTTCACGATCGCCGGCCCGTTCGTCGACAAGTTCAGCGAGCTGGCCTCGAACGTCGTGAACACGCTCGTCAACAACCACCTGCTGCCGCTGACCTCGATCTTCATCGAGCCCGCGAAGATCCTCTTCCTCAACAACGCGATCAACCACGGCATCCTGACTCCCCTGGGCACCTCCCAGGCCGCCGAGAACGGCAAGTCGATCCTGTTCCTGCTCGAGGCCAACCCCGGGCCGGGCGCAGGTCTGCTGCTGGCCTTCGCCGTCTTCGGCAAGGGAATCGCCAAGTCGTCCGCCCCCGGTGCCCTGGTGATCCAGTTCTTCGGCGGCATCCACGAGATCTACTTCCCCTACGTGCTGATGAAGCCGAAGACGGTCCTGGCGGTCATCCTCGGTGGCATGACCGGTGTGGCCACCAACGTCACGTTCGACTCCGGGCTGCGGGCCCCCGCAGCGCCCGGCTCGATCATCGCGGTCTGGACGCAGGCACCGCCGAGCAGCCTGCTCGGGGTCACCTTGTCCGTGATCTTCGCCGCCGCTGTCTCGTTCACCGTGGCGTCGTTCCTGCTCAAGCTCGACCGGAACGTCGACGAGGGCGACCTGGCCGCGGCCGCGGCCGACATGGAGGCCCGCAAGGGCAAGAAGTCGTCGGTGACGGGAGCACTCGTCGGGTCCGCCGGCCAGGAGCACGACGGCCCGATCGAGTCGATCGTGTTCGCCTGCGACGCCGGCATGGGCTCGTCGGCGATGGGCGCCTCGGTGCTGCGGAAGAAGGTCCACTCCGCGGGCTTCACCGACGTGACCGTCGTCAACAAGGCGATCTCCAACCTCACGGACAGCTACGACCTCGTGGTCACCCACCAGGACCTGACCGAGCGTGCCCGGCAGAAGACGGGGTCGGCCGTGCACGTGTCGGTGGAGAACTTCATGAACAGCCCGAAGTACGACGAGATCGTCGAGCTGCTCGAGCAGGTCAACGGAGGCGACGCAGCCACCGGCGGCGGCGGCGCTCACTCCGCGCCGGCCGCGGCCACGCCGGCCACGAACGGCGTCGGCTCCGAGCTGCTCAGCCGCTCGTCGATCGTCCTCGACGGCTCGGGCGGCGGACGGGACGACGCGATCACCCGTGCCGGTGAGCTGCTCGTGGCCGCGGGTGCGGTCGAGCCGTCGTACGTCGACGCGATGCACACGCGTGAGCAGTCGGTGTCCACCTACATGGGCAACCTGCTTGCGATCCCGCACGGCACGAACGAGGCGAAGCCGGCGATCCAGCGGACCGCCATCTCGTTCGTGCGCTATCCCGGAGGCGTGGACTGGAACGGCAAGGAGGTCAAGTTCGTCGTCGGCATCGCCGCCGCCGGCAACGACCACCTCAAGCTGCTCGGCCAGATCGCGGAGGTCTTCCTCGACTCCGAGCAGGTCGCCCGGCTCGAGGCCGCGACCACGGCGGACGACGTGCTCAACGTGCTCGGCGCGGTGCAGCAGCCGGCCTGACCGACCGACGACACCGCGGCTCTGCGCCGGTTCAGAGGAGCCGGAGCAGGGCCGCGGTGGCTGCTGCCACGAACACGACCACGATGAACGGTGCGCGCAGCACCAGGGCGACCACGGCGGCGCCGAGCCCGGCGAGCCTGGCATCGACGACGAGGTGCGGGCCGTCCTCGCCCGGCGCGGAGAAGACCTGCACCGCGATCAGGGCTGCGAGCAGCGCCACCGGCATCAGGTCGGCGATGCGCTCCACCACCGGGTGCTCGAGCACCTTCTCCGGCACGGAGAGGCCGGCCAGCTTGAGCAGGTAGCAGCCGATCCCGCAGACCAGCACGCCGGCCCAGATCACGGCAGGTCACCCTCGTCCGGCAGCTCCGTCGCGTCGACGGCGTCCCGGGTGACCAGGCCCATCCCCAGCGCGACGACGCCGGCCGCGAGCACCGGCACGCCGGCCGGGGTCACTTTCCAGCACATTGGGATCCTAAGCTTAGAATTCCACGTGGACAAGTTGTCGCG
>JADMIO011432750.1_pt1 | contig 68800 bp, 69 predicted proteins | sample 8958161 | NCBI WGS metagenome assembly JADMIO01 (sample SAMN16585339, study PRJNA669376) | soil metagenome | isolation source: Crop rotation soil | place: USA: Cullars Rotation, Alabama | collected 2011 | reverse complement strand
GCCGCGACTTCAAGTCACGTGAATTCCAAGCTTCGGATCCCACTGTGCTGGAAAGCGTGTGAAGGTTCGGCACATAATGCGCACCGATGATGTCGAGCCCCTCAGCACGAACCCAGCGGGTGTAAGGCGTCTCCTTCTCGCTAGCGAATTTCTGCGCGAGATCCTCAGAGACGATTGCATCCTTGGCCATAGCCGGGCTCCCTGCCGCTCTCCATTGTTCCTTATCTGCATTGTTCCTTTATGTGGAACACCAGTCAGTAGAGAGGGACGCGGGCCGGATACCGTTGGGCCCTCGACGTGTCAAGAATCGGCGTTCAGCGCTTGAAGGGCAGGCGCAAAGGTCGGCCGTGTAGCTCCTGGCGTCAGTCGTGTCGGTGATCGTGCGTATGACCATGATCGTGGCCATGCGCATGGTGATGGCCACTACTTTGATGGCCTTGCTCATGATGATGCCAAGCCCCGGCCCCCGTGTGGATCGTCTCCCCCCGTCGCGGCGCGCGCGGATCCTCTGCGAAAACGAGCGACTTCACCGTGACCGGCACAGTATGCGAGGGAAGCCGAATGCGGCCGATATCGACGTAGTCGAAGTCCCATAGGACAAGGCCGTCAATCACCAGAACCTCGTTCGCCAAGCCAAGTTCTTCCTTCAGGATGCCGCCGAGCACCTGCGCCACATCGCCGTCGAGCACGAGGTAAAGCGGGCGGCCTGCGGCAATCGAGGCGGCGAGACCTCCAACAATTCCGGCGGCGAAGGCGGACAGCCGCGCATAGGACGGTAGACCCTGCCAGCGCAGCGCCAGCGCCACATCTGCGTCGCCTTCCCTCATGTCGAAGGCGAGGAAGTGCGTTCGAATGGCATTTGCGAGCGCCTCAGGGTCGATCACATCCTCGCAAGCAAAGCTCGGCTGCAGCACTTGCAGGTTGCGGCGCGGCAGCAGCGAGCGCCTGTCGGACACGTAGATGGTGCTGCCGCTAAGCTGCACGGAATACTCGGAGGCCCCGAGCGCCGTCGCGCGAATGCACTCGCCCGGCGGCAGCAAGGGCCATTGGAGCGCCCCCGCATCCATGCGTTGGCGGAGCGCGAGGCCGAGCAGCCGCCCCATATCGCCGAAATCGCGCGTCTCCCGGCCGTAGACGAACTCGCCGACGCCTCCGGAGATCATGATCCCAGCGACATTCTCAAAGCCAGTAATCGGCGCGGTCAGCCAAAGGGACTGAGCGCCGGCCGCAAGCTCCTGCCGGATCGCGGCAATGATAGCATTCGCCATCCCGGCAGCCACCGCCGCTAGCGCGCTTGGCGCCGTAGCGTCGCCGACCTCCCACTCGAAGCCCGCGGCAGCAGCGTGCCATTTGCCGGCAGGATCGAGCCGCCTGATGCGCCCGTCGGGGCCGACCACCTGCAGCCGGCCGCCGACATGCAGTGCAGCGGTAGCGGTCACCTTTCCTGCCTCGACTAACGCGAATTTTGTGGTGCCACCGCCAATGTCGACGTTAAGTATGCGCTTGCCCAAAGCGTGTGAGGCTGCCGCGGCGCCCGAACCATAGGCGGCAAGCGTCGCCTCCATGTGATGACCGGCGGTGGCGCAGACGAAATCGCCGCCGCGCTCGGCCAGGATCGTCGCAATCGCCTCGGCGTTTTCCCGCCGCAGCGCCTCGCCGGTCAGGATCACGACGCCGGTATCGACGTCCTGCGGCCGAACGCCCGCGTCAGCATAGGCTGCGTCAATGATCCGGCCGAGCGTCGGTTCATCGATCAGTTCCTCGCTACGGTAGGGGGTGAGCGCGACGGGCGAGCGGAAGAGCGGCTCTCGCGAGACGACGTAGTAGCGGCTGGTGAGCTCTTCCCCGAGGCGTCGCAGGTGAATGCGCGAGAAGATGACCTGCGTGCCGGACGAGCCGATATCGATCCCGACACTAGTCAGCCACACATTGTCCTGCAGGAAGATCGGGTTCTCCTCCAGCGGACCGGCCTCGAAATCGTCATGGTCATGGTCCGCATCGGGCCCATGCTCGTGCTCTGCAGCCAGCCCTTCCGCGTAGAGGTGATCCTCCAGGCTGTGCGGGGGATCAGCAGCAGTCTTCTCGCGCCCTGCCATCGGCTCAGGCGTACGCCCTGCTACGATGACCGAGGCGCGCGGAGATGGCTTCCGCCGTTCGCACGACCATCGGCACGATGCCCTGAATGGTCTTCTTGGAAAGCCGCGAGACGGGCCCTGCCACGGCAACGGCGGCAATGACGGCGCCGCTCGCCTCACGCACCGGCGCCGCCACGCAGCGCATGCCGACCTCGCTCTCCTCGTCTTCGATGGCGAAACCGGATTGACGAACTTCCCTGAGCCGCGCTCGCAGACGTGCAGGATCAGTGCTTGTCCGCATCGTACGCGCCGTCAGCCCATCGGCGATTAAGGTGTTGACGGCTTCGTCGGTCTGGAAGGCGAGCATTACCAGGCCTTCGGCGGTGCAGTAGGCGGGTTTCCGTACACCCACATCCGAGCGCGCCCGGATCGCCTGGCGGCTCTCCAGATTGTAGACGTACATGATCTGACTCTGGTTCAGGATCGCGAGATGGACGGTTTCGTTCGTCCACTCGCGGAGCTCGATCAGGTGCGGCTTCGCCTCGTTGGAAAGGTTCATCCGCTGCCGGACCAGGGCACCGAGCCGGAAGAGATTGATCCCTAGGCGGTATTTCTCGTTTTCAGGGTTCTGCTCGAGGATACCCTCGGAGACGAGGGTCACCGCCAGGCGATGCACAGTGCTCTTCGCAATGCCGAGACGCTTGGCAAGCGCGCTTACCCCGATCTCAACCTCCTCCTCCGAAAACGCATTGAGAAGCCGAAAGGCGGTCGCGACTGAGGAAAGACGCGCCTTCTCAACGGCGTTGCGGCCGGTCGTAACAGGCAGGTGGTCGGACATTTGGGACCCTCGAGGCGCGAGCGCCGCCAGGCGGTCATCTGTTCCGGTCAGAGGAAGGACGTTCCTTAATGTGGGAAACGCCTACAAGTCAATCAACAGGGGAGATCAAGCTCGGAGCGCTCGCAGCATCGCTTCTATGTAGTCCTCCTCCCCCGAGATGACGAGCATCGGAGCATAGGGCCTGAGGCTCTGGAGCGTCCGCGTGACTTCGTCGTCGGAACTCGCAGGATTGGTGATCAACAGGCCAGTGATCATGACCCGCTTCAGCGAGCAAACGTCCGCGATCAGGGAAGCGGCCTCCCCGCTCTCCCCAGCCGTGGATATCATGACCACGAGCGTCGCGGCGCCGATCTCATCAACGAGGTCGTGACGCTTGCCCGCAAGGTCAATCAGACCCGCCGCAACCGGTCCGGCTTGATGCCGCTGCGGGTCCCACTCGGCCGCGACCGACCTGAAGAAGGTCGCTCCTTTCCATTCCCGCTGCGCGAGGCCATCCACGATGGCGATGCTGGGCCCATCAAGCGCGATGACCTTGACGGCGCGCGGCTTCGAATTCGGAGCATCGATCCGGAAGGACGCTTCTTTCGCGGTGGTCATGCGGGCCGATTCGCTCACCATCGCTCCACCCTCCCTAGAGGCCCTCAGATTGAGGCATGCGCCTTGCCGGGCTGCACGGTTAAGGCCTCGCGGGCGGCATCCTTGAAGGCCTGGTCGGGCGCGAGGATCACTGCGGCCGAACGCACGCGTTGCGTGGCCGGGTCGACCCCCGGCGGTTCGATGCCTTTTTCGGCGAGCGCCTTGGCCGCCTTCAGCAACCGGTGCCGCGCCATGATGATGCCGTTGTCGGTGGAGACGAGGTTCTCCTTCGAGCGGTCCACGATGGGCCCCATGCTCTCCTGCACGGAAGCGTCCTGCATGGCGATGCCCTCGACGCCGCTATAGGTGATGCCGGCCTTCTGCGCCGCCCGGTTGATCAGATAATCGTTGTCCTTGTTGGCGAGCGGACGATGGGTGCCCGGTTCATACTTCACGTGCACGCCCTTGCCGTCGCGCATCGCCTTCACCTCGCCCTCCGACAGCGCCCGCATCGGGTGATAATCGAAGCTCCAGGCCCAGCAATTCTCATCGTCGATCGGAATCCAGAAATGGCCATGGATCGGGTGGTCGCCGCGCGGCGGCACACTGGTGAAGCTCGGCATGACCCAAGGCGTGATACGCCAGTAGTAATTGCCGTTCTCGGCATTGCGCCGCGCACCGATGAAGAGCCCGGACGGATGCTCCGCCACCTCGAAGAAGGGCATTGAGTCGGAGAGGTTGTACTGGTTGCCGCGCGCACCCTTGAAGAGCGGATCCGAATTCAGGTCCCCGCGATGCAGGAAGGAGACGTGGCTGGAATCAATACCGCCCTCCATCGCCTGCAGCCAGTTGCATTCCTGCCAGCGCTTGGAGGTGAAGGTCTGGTCGGACGGGACCATGACGAACTCGAATTCCGGCAGCGGAGGCTTAAGCTCCGGCGGCCCCATATAGGTCCACAGAATGCCACCGCGCTCCACGAGCGGATAGGATTTCAACTTGATCTTCTTGCGGAAGCCGCTCTCGTCCGGCTCCGAGGGAATCTCCAGGCACTCGCCGTTCACGTCGTATTTCCAGCCATGATACGGGCAGCGGAGGCCGCACTCCTCATTGCGTCCGAACCAGAGAGAGACGCCGCGATGCGCGCAGAACTCGTCGATCAGGCCGTAACGACCGCGCGTATCCCGAAAGGCAACGAGCCGCTCCGACAAGAGTTTGGCCCTGACCGGAGGGCATTCGTTCTCGGGAAGCTCTTCAGAGAGCAGCGCCGGCATCCAGTAGCGCCTAAACATCTCGCCCATGGGCGTGCCCGGGCCGGTTCGGGTCAGAAGATCGTTCTGCTCTTTCCTAAGCATGGCTCCCTCCGCGCCATGGATCCACGGAATCAAATGCCGCCAACGCGCTCCCAACCTGCGGGCTTTGATTTCTGCGGCGTTGACCTTCGAAGGCGGTTTGGCTATTCGCTCGAACCCGGTTCCTATATGCGGAACGTCGTTCTGCTTTTGCGATACTGCGTAACATCGGCCTTATCCGACGGTCAACACGGAGCACCCCGGAATGGATGCAGCCGAGAGACGGATCGAGCTTTGCCAAGCCACTGAGGTCGCGCCGGGTTCGGTCATTAAGGTCGAGAAAGAAGGTCTCGAGCTCGCAGTGTTCAATGTCGACGGAAGCTTTTATGTCACCGATGACCACTGCACGCATGGTCCTGGTTCACTCTCGGATGGCTTCGTCGACGGCGACGTAGTGGAGTGCAATTTTCACGGCGGCTGCTTCAACATCAAAACCGGAGAAGTGGTCGAGCCCCCCTGCACGATCCCTATCCGCACCTATCGAGCCGAGGTGGAGAACGGGGCGGTGTTCATCTTCGCCTAGGCGCTCGCAGCTAAGTCGAGAACGCGGCCAGCAATTTCCAGAGAAGCAGAGCGGTGAAGCCGGCGAGCGGCGGCAACGCAAGCGACGAAGCGAAGCGCAGGCCGGCGAACCGCCACCCCATCAAAGTAGATTCGTAAGCGAGCACGCGGTGGAACGCGAAGACCGACCAGCCGGTCAGGAAGGCGACCAGTTGTGGAAGACCCGCTCCCGCGTCGCGCAGGATCACCACCGTTGGAAAAGAGATGATCGGCCCGCCAGGGACAAAGCCGCCGGCAAGCGAGGCGATCAGGATGCCCTTCGCGCCGCTCTCGGGCCCGAGCATCGAGCCAATCCAGCGGGCCGGGATGAGCTCGCCGATAAAGCCTGCGGCGAGCAGCGCCAGCGTGATCCGGGGCAGGATGCGCACGAACTGGTTGATCGCCAAGGATGCCGCGACCCGGTTGAGCCGCCCCGGCCGCCGCGCTCCCACGATCGCCAACACGAGCACGAGGCCCCAGAGTGCCAGCGCGCCGATCAATGCCCGGGTTCCCGCGGCCTGACGTCGGACTGCGAGCGGGGAAGCAGCGAGGAGATGCCGGCAGCCACGAAGGGAAGCGGCAGCGAGGAAAGGAAGCGGATCAGGGCGAAATCGACGCCCATCAACGGAACCTCCCACGCCAGAATGCGCTGAAACCCGAGCACCGACCAAGACGTGAGGTAAGCGATGAGAGCCGCACGTCCCGCGCCCGCGGCATGGATGGCGCTGACGATCGGAAAGGAGGTCATCGGACCTCCCGGTGTGACCGGGCCAGCGGCAGCTGCAAGCGCGATGCCCTTCGCGCCGGCCCCTTCGCCGAGCACGCGCGCCACAGCTTCGCGTGGAACGAGTACCTGTACCAGCCCGGCGAGCGCCATCGCCGCCAAAATCCGCGGGAGGATTCCGACAAGCAGACGGAGATCGTCATGGACGCTGCCGGTGAATGCCGCCCGGCCCTTCACAAACCAGCACCCGACGCCGGACGCCACCGCCAGGACCAGGAAAGGCCAGAGCTGTCGGCCGAAGGCGGCGCGAAGCGAAGCCGTCAGGCTGGCGCGAAGCGGCGTCGGGAGATCCATGCGTCCGACGGACTGCGCCTTGAGACGCTGCGATGGGCGCGCATCGTCATCGACCTCGGCCATTCGATGTTCAGCGTCGCAGCGGAGGTGACAGGTGACGGACGCTAGTGAGAATGATCATGATGTCCATGGAGATGCATATCGTCATGTGGGTGATCATGTGCCTGCGCCGTCTGCGCTTCCGAGTAGCCGAGCATCAGCGCCTCGATGGCCTTTCTTAAAGGGTCGTCCCGCAGCGACGCGTGCCCAGCCAACAGACCCGCAAGCCGCGCCAGGACAAGCGGCTGCGCGGCCATGGCTTCGTAGCGGTGGCCGGTTTCGAGCGCATCGCTGTCTTGCACGCACTTCGTAAGAAGGTTTGCAAACAGCCGGTCGAGGTAGGCCGATAGGTCCCCCGAGCCTGCGGCGGCGCCTGCTTGCGTGTTGATGAAGGCTCCGGCATGTGTACGGAAACGGGCATAGAGCGCCGCCTCGGAGCCGTCCTCCTCGTCGAGGTCACCGCACATCACGCAAGCTCCTGGCTGTCCAATCGGCTTCGCTTATCCTGGCAGCCAGCCATCGAGAAGCCCTCCATATAGCCGCAGCTCGAGGGCCCACTCGAAGACGCCGTAGAGCACGGCAAATGTCACCAGGCCGGCGCCGATGGAGACAAGCGGCCGCTCGCGCCAATCGAAGTGCAAATAGGCCCCCACCAGCACCGGTCCGGCATATGCGAAGCCGAAGATCAGGATAGCCACGATGAACAGGCCGAACCACCCGAACATGACGAACTCGCGTCGCACTTCCCCGGGTTCGCGCTCCTCGTGCTTGTGGCTGCGGTGTTCGAGCAGCATCTGCGCGATGCATAGGACCAGACCCGGGATGCCGATCACGAGCGGCAGGAAGCGCGCCTTTGGGGGAAAGGTCAGGGCGTACCCCGCCATCCCGGCGAACAGCGCCAACATGACGGCGCTGGTGAGGACCCGACCCTCCTTGATCATAGGTCGTAGGCCATTTTGGGCTGTTTCAGCCGCACCAGATAAAGGACGATGCTGCCGGCGATCAGGGCGATCAGAACGAGGGAGAGCGGCCGCAGCAGGAAGCTCGGCCCCCAGAGCGCCATAGCCTTGTTCAGCGAGTCCTCAGCGATCGGGCCGAGGACGACGCCGATAACGAAAGGCGGCCGCGGCCAGCGATGCCGCTTCAGCAGGTAGCCAAGCCCACCCAGGAAAAAGACGAGGAGGAGGTTCTGCCATGCTCCGGCGCCGAGATAGCAACCGAGGAGCGCCAGTACAAGCACGAACGGGATCAGAAGACTCACCCGAAGGAAGGCAATCAGGCTCAGCCAGGGCGCGACCGCAAGGAGCATCGCGACGCAGATGATGTTGGCCAGGACGAGTGTCCAGATCATCGACCAGACGAGATGCATGCCGGTGGTCACGAGCGCCGGACCGGGCTGGATGCCGAGCGTCACGAACGCGCCGAGCAGGACCGCCATGCCGGAGCTTCCAGGCACGCCGAAGAACACGGTCGGAAGCAGCGAGCCGCCTTCCTTTGAATTGTTGGCCGTCTCGGGCGCGATGACCCCTTCCACCGCGCCCTTGCCGAAGCGCTCCGGGTGCTTCGAGGACTGCACCGCATGCCCGTAGCAGAGCCACGAGGCGGCGTCTCCGCCAAGGCCGGGTATCAGGCCGACGAAAGCGCCGATGATCGAGGTACGGAGCGTGAGCCCCCAATGACGGAAGGTGTCGAGGATGCCGTTCCAGACTTCTGCCATCTTGTAGCGTACGCTGGCGCCCGCCGGCAGCTCCAGCGACCGCCGTGAGACGCCGAGCGCAATCATCTCCGGCACGGCGAATATGGCGATCACGGCGGTGATCACATCGACCCCGTCCCAGAGGAAAAGTTGCCCGAACGTATAGCGCGCCACGCCGGTAGAGGGGTCGAGCCCCACAAAAGCGATCATCAGCCCGAAGAACCCGACGATCAGTCCTTTGAGCAGATTGTCGCCGGACAAGGTCGCGATGAACGTGATGCCGAGCAGAGCCAGCAGGAAGAACTCCGCCGGTCCGAAGGCGAGCACCACCGGCTGCACGACCGGCATCAGCACAGCGAGGAAAAGCGCTCCCAGAACGCCGCCCACTCCCGAAGCGCCGAGGCTGGCGCCAAGCGCGCGACCCGCCTCGCCGCGTTTAGTCATCTCATAGCCATCGACCACGGTGGCGGCGGTCGGGCCATCCCCCGGCACGCCAAAGAGGATGCTCGGAATCGCGCCGCCGGTATGCACGACGGAGTGCATGGCGAGCAGGAAGACGATGCCGGCAGTCGGTTCCATGCCGAAGACGAAGGGGATGAGAAGAACGATGCCGAGCTTGCCGCCGAGTCCCGGGAGCACGCCGAAGAAGGCCCCGATCGGGACCGCTATCGCCATCAGCCCGAGCAGGTACGGCGATGTGAGAAGCTCAACGAGCGGCGACAGCATGGTCTCGAAATCCATCGCTCCGCCTCCGCTGAAACGCGACTGCGATGTCTGGTTCTATTCGCTGTCCTTCATCACCTCCTTGATGAGGGCTAGCGTTTCCGTCGACTGGTTCAGGGCCGCCTGCACGCGCTTCTCGACGACGTCCCCCGCCGCCGGCTCGATGGGAATGTCGAGCTTCTTTGCCTCGGCAAGGAGGTCGGGATCGGTCAGCGCCGCCATATAGGCTTCGCGTAAGGCGTTCAGCCGCTCCTCGGGAATTCCGGGAGGGCCGGCGGTCAGCCGGGCGATTTCCGACTGTGCGTCGATCACCGCAATGATTGCCTTGCCACGGTCCGTTGTCGCTATCTCACGTGCCTGCGGAACGCCTTCGGGCGCCTTCCCGCCCACCTGCAGGATGAACTTCCCACTCCCGTTCTCCACGAATGGCTGCAGCGAACTTGTGGAACCGACCTGGCCGCACACCTCGCCGCGCAGCATGCTCATCTCCCCTTCGTTTCCTTCAAAGCCGGGAATGACCTCGATCGGAAGATCGAGCGCCTGACTGATCATGATGGTGTCAGTATAGGCTGCCGAGCCTACACCGGCCGCCGCGAGCTTCACCGGCTCGCTCGCCGCCTTCATTTCCTCAACGCTCTGATACGCGCAGTCCTTGGACACGACGAGGCTTCTTGTGTCGGTCGCAGCCTTGCCGATCCAACTCATCTTGGAGAGGTCGAACTGCACGCCCTCGCGGTCGAGCAGCTGGGTGATCAGGAGTCCGGTGTTGAAGCTGCCGATCGTCAGGCCGTCCGGCTCCGCGGCGTAGAGGAAATTGGTGCCGACGATGTGCCCGGCGCCGGGCATGTTCTCCACGACGACCTGCACGCCGGGAAGGTGCCGCTCCAGGTACTTCGCCACGAGGCGGCCATAGGTGTCGTAACCGCCGCCCGGACTGGTGGTTATGATGTAGGTCAGGCGCTTGCCGCTATAGAAGGATTCCTGCGCTGCGCCCGGCGCAGTCGTGGACACAGTGAAAGCGGCGCCAAGGAAAAGCGCCACGAGACATCTGTTCATCCTTGTTCCTCCTTCTTGCTGCCCTGTAGGCCGTTTCCGCGGCCGTTCGGACAGGCCCAATCAATAGCCCTCCGCATCCTCCAGCTGTTCGAACCAGTCGAATCCCATCGCTTTCAGGATGCGATTATTGATGACGACGATGCGAGCCTCGTTTTGGGAATCGGCGTTGAAATGCTGGTGGGCGCAATAGGGAGGAATATACACGAAGTCGCCCTCGCCCCATTCGAAGCGCTTCGGCTCGTCGGCCCAGGACCACTCGAATTCGTCCTTGCAGTCGAAGCGCACGTCCCAGTGCAGATCATACCCCCTGCCCTCGACGACGTAGAAGATCTCCTCCGCCAGATGCCGGTGCTTGCCGCTCGCCCTACCGGGTGGAAGGAACTGCATGTAAATGTCGATGCAGCACTCCTTGGTGTCCATCTTCTCGTTGATGATGTGCTTGATCAGGCCATCGGGAGAACGCTCAAACGGCATCTGCGCGGCCTTCACCACATTGATGCGTCCCGGATATTCCCTCCGAAACCGCTCCGAGGCTTCGAGCGCTGCCGCGTAATAGTCGACGAAGCGAGTATCCGCGTGGGCGCGCGCCCGTTCCCGCTCGTCGACGATACCGCTCATCCTGACTCCTAAAGCTCTGTAGGCGGCAGGTAATTCTCCTGGCCGGGCGCCGCCTCCTTCGGCGGGTACTCCACCACCTTCTGGAACATCATGTGCATGAAAAGGAACAACGGCTTCGCCTTCATTATGAGGCAGATGCATTCATCGTCCGGATCATCGCTGAAGTGCTGATGGACGCAGCCATTCTCCACGATCAGGGCATCTCCCGCCTCCCAATCGAGTCGGCGGCCGTCGTGAACATCGTGCCCCTTTCCCTTCAACACGTAGAATACCGCACTGTTCATATGGCCGTGCTTCTGCCCGTAGCCGCCCGGTGCATAGACGTCGATGTGCGTCTCGATCGACTGCGCCACCCTCACCGACTGCGGGTTGATGATCTTCTTGCCGAAGTTCTGCGGGCCGCCCTTCCACTTCCAATCTTTGGAATGGTACACCCGCGGCTGATTGAAGAGCTCGTGCACGAGCTCGCCATAAGTGCCTTCCAAGGCGCGCACGAAGGTGCGCTTCTTGGTCCAGCGCTCCCAGACGGCGCCCTCCTGCGGAGCGCGATTGTGCCCAGGGCCGGCCGGGTCGTCGGCCGCATTGTCTCGAGCTCGTTCCCCTTCGGCCAAGACGTCCTCCGCGCCATCGTTGTTCCGCATAGCAGAACGCCGGTCCAATTTGATCTTTACGTTCCGCTCTTTTGACTGTCAATGATAGCTGGCTTCCCGCCTGGAATCTGCATCCCCGCCTTGGACAAATCCTTGACTCCGCCGCCGTCGCCACGCTGGACGCTTTTTTCGCATCCGGGGTTCGCGCCCTTTATATGCACTCGGCTCGGCGCGACGGTGGCCACGCAGATCCAGAGCGTAGCAGTGGGATGGCAGATCTACGATATCACTCGCGACCCGTTGGACCTCGGTCTCGCCGGCCTCGCGCAGTTCGCCCCTTCAATCCTGCTGGTGCTACTGACCGGAACGGTGGCCGATCGTTTTGAACGCCGAACGATCATGGCCTTCGCGCTGGTCGGCCATGCAGCGTGCGCTCTCCTGCTGATGCTGTTTGCCGAGATGCGCATTGCGATGGTGTGGCCGACTTTCCTCGTGCTGGTCGGCTTCGGCACGGCGCGCGCATTTCTGCAGCCCGCGCAGCAGGCGATCGTACCGAACATCGTCCCGCCGGAGCTTTTGAGCAATGCCGTGGCGGTGAGCTCCGCATTGCAGCGAACAGGCGTGATCGCCGGGCCGCTCGCCGGGGGTCTCCTCTATGAAGTATCGGCGACCGCGGCTTTCGGTGCCGCCCTGGTCGTTTCGCTGGTCAGCGTGGGCTGCACCATAGCGATCCCAAATACCAGGCAGTTGCGGGTGACCACTGCGGCAAGCTGGCAGACGCTGATGGCCGGCTTCCGTTATATCTGGAAGGAGCAGATCGTGCTTGGGGCGATCTCGCTTGACCTCTTCGCGGTGCTCCTCGGCGGCGCTATCGCACTGCTGCCGGTTTATGCGCGCGACATCCTGTCCGTCGGACCGTTTGGGCTCGGGCTGATGCGCGCCGCTCCGGGAATTGGCGGCATCGGCATGGCCATCTGGCTTAGCCTCTTTCCGATCCGCGATCGCGCCGGCGTCACCATGTTCGCGACCGTTGCCGTGTTCGGCGTCGCCACCATCATCTTCGGCTTCTCCACCGTGCTTTGGCTATCCGTCATTGCGCTGATCGTCATGGGCGCGAGCGACCTCATCAGCGTCTACATCCATGCAACGCTCGTTCAACTCTGGACGCCGGACGCGCTGCGCGGGCGGGTGAGCGCTGTGAACACAGTCTTCCTGAACGCCTCGAACGAGATCGGCGCGTTTCGGGCGGGAGGGTTCGCGGCACTGATGGGAGTCGTGCCCGCGGTGGTGGTCGGCGGCATCGGCACCATCCTAGTCACCGTCCTTTGGCTGAAATGGTTCCCGGCCCTCCGCAATGTGCGCCACCTCGACGGCCGCGTTTAGATCAGTCAGTTCGCCGACGACCCTCATTCCCGCGATCAGTCTGCGTCGGCCGGCGGCAGCTCGCCTGACATGATCAGCCGCTCCCCGCCAGAGTCCACGATGGAGAGCTAAAGCGCGCGGATGACGCCGCCTACCATGTCGTCGAGCCTGCCGGTGCCGTTGATATCGGGCGTGCGCGTGGCGGGATCGGCGAGTGCCCTCTCGATCCCACGCTTCATCAGCGCGGCAGCCTGACCGGCCTCTTGTATCCCGCGCCTCTGCCCAAGCCATTCGATCAGCATGCGGGTCGATTCGATCATGGCGAAGGGGTTCGCCAAACCCGTGCCAGCGATGTCCGGCGCCGACCCGTGCGTCGCCTGCGCCATGCCGATGTCGCCGCGCCCTATGCAGAGACCCGGCGCCATGCCGAGGCCGCCGACGAGTCCCGCCGCTTCGTCGGTCAGGATGTCACCGAACATGTTGGTTGTTACGACGACATCGAAGCGCTGCGGATGGCGCACGAGGTGCATGGCGAAAGTATCGACGATGATGTCGTCCACGGTCACGTCGGGGTAGGCTTCCGCTGCCTTGCGACACTCCTCCACGAACATGCCGCAGCCAAGCTTGAAGACGGTGTCCTTATGGACCAGCGTGAGCCGCTTCCGCCGCGCTTGCGCGATCTTCAGCGCCGCTTCCGCCACCTTGCGGCTGCCGAGCCGCGTGATCACGCGCACGGAAATGGTAACGTCCTCGGTCGGTCGAAACTCGCCGGAGCCGGCGACCACGTTGCGGTCGGGCTGAAAGCCCTCGTTGTTCTCGCGAACAATGATGAGGTCGATGTCGTCGTAGAGGCAACCGACGTCCGGATAGGAGCGGGTCGGCCGCACGTTGGCGAAAAGATCGAAGGACTTCCGCAGGATCGGATGCGGATTGATGGCCTCCTTCACCTTCGGGTAGTCGCGATGCCCGATCGGCCCCAGGATCCAGCCATCGAGCGTCGGCAGGGTCTGCATGGTGATGTCGGGGAGCGTGTGCCCGACCTCGTCGAGCGCCCTCCGTCCAATCGGCAGCGGCCGCCAGTCGATCGCGAGGCCCACCTTCTCCGCGGCAGCCTGCGCCACCTTCACGGCAGCCGGCACCACCTCGTGGCCGATATCGTCGCCTTCAAGGATGCCGATCTTGAGTGCCGTGTTGAGGCTCACCGCGCGGCGACCCGCATCGGGGTCTCTGGAACCGACGCCCGCGCCACGGCAGCTGCTTCGTCGAGATCGGCCAGCTTCCAGGCGGTCGCTAGCAGCGAGCGGCTCCGTTCCTCGCCGATCACCAGCGAGGCTTGTCCCAGGAACTTCGCGTCCAATTCAGCATCGGTCAGCGGCCGCTCGATGCTGCCGATCGCCCGCTCCACCTTCTTCCGCACGCGGCGACCGCCCGGGAGGGTAGCAGTAATATCCACAGCCGCTTCATGGCAGGCCGGGTCGGTCCGGACGTCGACCCTCCGGCGCAGAGCAACCAGCTCCGGGTCGACCGCCGCGGCGTCGGTGAAGGCCGTGGGCGAACCATCTCCCCAGAGAAGCGCGGCCGCCGCCGCATGGAAGACACTGAACTTCGTCTCCAGACCGGTCGCTGGCTCGCGCTTGCCGGTCAGCTCCAGCACCAGCGGATGCGCGACAAGCTCAACCTTCTCAACCGCTTTCACTTCGTCACCCAGCTCCGATCGCAATTGCTGGCAGCCGTCGATCGTCGGGTGGATGACGATGCCGCAGGCGAACGGCTTGTAGCTGTTCAGTCCCGCTTCCCACCGCGTACCGAGGCCGTCCAGGATTTCGCTGTAATCCTGCTTCGTGGAGAGCACGTTGGCGAAGCCGCGCGGGGCCTCGATACCGCGTTCCGAACTGTCGAAGCCTGCTTCCGCCAGGAACGCGGAGAAGGCGCCGTTCTGCGCCGCGCGGCCCGGATGAAAGCTTTTGGTCATCGTGCCGAACATTTCCCGCAGACCGGAGGATTGCGAGGCGGCGATGCCGAGCGCCCAGGCCATCCTTCGATCGTCGAGTCCGATCAGCCGCCCCACTGCGGCGGCGGCGCCGAACACCCCTGCCGTGCCGGTGATGTGCCAGCCGCGGTCGTAATGGTCGGGGTAGACGGCGTTGCCGATCCGGCATTCCACCTCTACGCCGACGATCAAGGCGTTGAGCAGTTCGGCGCCGCTCGTCGGCCGCGCTTCCGCCACTGCCATCAGCGCCGAAGCGACCGGCCCGGCCGGGTGGATGATCGTCTTCAGATGCGTATCGTCATAATCGAGCACATGTGAGGAGATGCCGTTCAGAAGCGCGGCATGCAGCAAATCGAGCCGCTCCCGCCGGCCGAGCACCGTCGCCTCCTTGGGGCCGCTGAAGGGCGTGACGGCTGCGAGCGCCCGGTCCACGGTCTCGTGCTCCGCGCCGCCGACCGCGCATCCGACCCAATTCACGAAAGTGCGCGTGCCCTCGCGCTGCACCTGACGGGGAATGGAGGAGAGGTCGGTTGAGACGATCCAGGCGGCCAATTCGCGCGTGACTTGCTGGTCTGCCATCATCTCCCCTGGTGCGGATGCTGCCGGGCGGCTGTAGCGGGTCAAGAGTGGCATGGCCTGTCGATTGTCAACACTTCGACATCAGCGATGGGCGCGGGCGGCGGGCAGTTTGTTGACTCCGCCCCCTTGTTCCGTTACCCGGCCAGCACGAAATTCAAAACGGTTCTAAAGCGAGCCGCCGACCGGGTTTCCCGGAGGTCACCATCCGCCAGCGATACTCGCCCGCGGATGCAATTTTGCTTTGAGGCTGAATGTTTGAATCCCTTTCCGATCGCCTGAGCGGGATTTTCGACAAGATCACCGGTCGCGGGGCGCTCTCCGACGCGGATGTCGCTGCTGCGCTCCGCGAAGTGCGGCGCGCGCTGCTTGAGGCCGATGTCGCGCTCGATGTGGTCAAGGACTTTGTCGAGAAGGTGCGCGAGCGGGCGGTCGGCGTCGAGGTGATCCGCTCCGTCAAGCCCGGGCAGATGGTCGTCAAGATCGTGCACGACCAGCTGGTCGAGACGCTCGGGTCGGAAGGGGTGGCTGTCGACTTGAACGCCCCTGCCCCGGTGCCGTTGATGATGGTCGGCCTGCAGGGCTCGGGCAAGACCACCACGACCGCCAAGCTCGCCAAGCGCCTTACCGAGCGGAGCCGCAAGAAGGTGCTGATGGCCTCGCTCGATACGCGGCGGCCTGCGGCGCAGGAGCAGCTGAAGGTGCTGGGCGAGCAGGTCGGGGTGGCGACGCTGCCGATCGTCGCAGGCCAGTCGCCGGTGGAGATCGCCCGCCGCGCCATGAATGCCGGCAGGCTCGGCGGCTACGACGTGGTCATGCTCGATACCGCCGGCCGCACGCATGTGGACGAGCCGCTGATGCTCGAAATGCAAGAGATCAAGGGAGCGACCAGCCCGCACGAAATCCTGCTCGTAGCCGATGCGCTGACCGGTCAGGACGCGGTGAACGTAGCGCGCTCCTTCAACGAGCGCGTCGGCGTGACCGGCATCGTCCTCACCCGCATCGATGGCGACGGCCGGGGCGGCGCGGCGCTCTCCATGCGCGCCGTTACCGGACGACCGATTAAGCTGATCGGCACCGGCGAGAAGATGGATGCGCTGGAGGACTTTCATCCGGGGCGCATCGCTGACCGCATCCTCGGCATGGGCGACATCGTCAGCCTGGTTGAACGCGCCGCCGAGACGATCGACGCGGAGAAGGCCAAGCAGGCCGCCCAGAAGCTCAAGAAGGGCGAGTTCGACCTGGAGGATCTGGCCGAGCAGCTCCGTCAGATGCAGAAGATTGGCGGGATGACGGGCATCCTCGGTATGCTTCCGGGCGTCGGCAAGATGCAGAAGCAGCTTTCCGCGGCTGGGCTCGACGATCGCCTCGTTCCCCGCCAGCTCGCCATCATCTCCTCGATGACGAGGGGCGAGCGGCAGAAGCCTGCGGTGATGAATGCGAGCCGGAAGAAGCGTGTGGCGGCGGGCGCCGGGACGGACGTTCAGGATGTGAACAAGCTTCTGAAGATGCATCGGCAAATGTCGGACATGATGAAGAAGCTCGGGCGCCAAAAGGGCGGTCTTCGCGCTCTCTTTGGCGGCGGCGCGCCGCAGCCCGACCCGGCGATGCTGGAACAATTGCAGAAGGGCGGTTTGGGCGGCATGCCGGGAGTGCCGCGTGGCTTTCCGGGGGCGCCCGGCGGCATGCCAGGCCTGCCGCCGCGCCTGCCCGGATTGGGCGGCGGCGGCTTTCCGGGCTTTCCCGGGCTTGGAAAGAAGAAATGAACCGTGGGGCGGCAGCCTCTCCCGCGCAGGAACACGGTGGTGTGAGCGTTCATTTGAAAGGAACGATCGAATGGCAGTGAAGATCAGACTGGCGCGGGCGGGTGCGAAGAAGCGCCCCTTCTACCGCGTCGTGGTGGCGGACGAGCGGGCGCCGCGCGATGGCCGCTTCATCGAGAAGGTGGGCACCTTCAACCCGCTTCTTCCGGACGATTCAGCCGAGCGCGTGAAGCTCGACCTGGAGCGCATTCAGCATTGGCTCGCGAAAGGGGCGCAGCCTACCGATCGTGTGCTGCGCTTCCTCGACAAGGCCGGCGTGATGAAGCGCGATTCGCGGCTGAATCCCAAGAAGGCCGAACCCGGCAAGAAGGCGCAGGAGCGTGCCGAAGTGCGCCGCCAGAAGGAAGAGGCGGCGAATGCGCCGGCCGAACCAGCGGAAGCCAGCGCGGAGTGAGGCAGATAGGTGCGCACCGCCCGCGCTAGGCTTTACATCGCCACCTTACGGGTCGTTGAGCCGGCGTCGGCTCCTAGGCTGCATGGGCCTTGGCGCGATCCTGAGCGCCATGCCGCTCCGGAGTGCCGCCGCGCAGCAGCAGCCTGACATGCACGTCGTCTTCCTCGGCGACTCGACGCTGGACAACGCGAGCTACGTAGCGGCCGGTGAGGATGTGCACGCGCATTTGACATCGCTGCTGCCGAACCGCGCGCGAGCCACGCTGCTCGCCATTGATGGCAGCACGATCAGTGGCGTAGAGCGACAGCTCCGGGATTTGCCCTCCGACGCGACGCATCTGGTGGTCAGCGTCGGCGGCAACGACGCGCTCGCGCATGCGAGGATACTTGGCGAGCCGGCCGAATCGATGGCGACTGCCTTGACGCGGCTCGCTTCGATCCGCGAGGAGTTTTCGCAAGCCTATGCGACGATGCTGGGTCTGGTGCTCGGCTACGGGCGTCCGACGGCAATCTCCACCATCTACGAGGCCGCCTTTCCTGATGCGGAACTCAGGAGACTGGGCAGGACGGCCCTCTCCGTGCTGAACGATTGCATCACGCGTGAAGCTTCGATCCGGGGCCTTCCCGTGCTCGACCTCCGGGTGATCTTCGATGAGGACGCGGACTATGCCAACGCCATCGAGCCCTCCGGCCGCGGAGGCAGAAAGCTGGCGCGTGCGATAGCGGAAGTCGTCAGCACGCATGACTTCGCGAACGGCCGAGCGGAAATGTTCGGCACACGGTCGTGAGTCACCCGGCGCAGAAAGCCATCCTCCTGGCCACAATAGGGGCGGCGCATGGGATCAAGGGCGAGGTGCGGGTCAAGTCCTTCACCGGTGACCCGGCCGCGCTCGGGGACTATGGTCCGCTGCGGAGCGCTGACGGCCGTTCTTTCGAGGTCGAGCGGCTACGGCCAGCAAAGCACCTGCTCATCGTGAAGTTCCGCGGGGTCAATGACCGGAGCGCGGCGGAGACGCTGAACGGCGTGGCGCTTTACGTCGACCGGAGCGCCCTCCCCCCACCCGAGGAAGAGGAATTCTATCATGCGGATCTAATCGGGCTGGCAGCCCACCATACCTCCGGGGAATCGCTCGGCACCATCACGGCAATTTATGATTACGGTGCGGGTGACGTGCTCGAGATTGTGCGCGCGGAGGGTCCGTCGCTACTCGTGCCCTTCACGAAGGCGGCAGTACCGGAAGTAGATCTCGGAGCGCACCGCGCGATTGTGATCCCGCCGAGCTTCTCCGAAGATGAGGAAGAAGGAATGGAGAGGGACAATTCATGATCATCGTCGCCGGCACGATCCGTGTGCCTGAGGACCGGATCGAGGAACTCCTTCCCGTGGCGCGCGCTACCCTTGCCGCGACCCGCCGCGAGGCCGGTTGCCTTACTTATTCCTACGCTTTCGACGTCGAGGATCGCGGTCTTGTCCGCATCTACGAGGAATGGGAGAGCCGTGAGCATCTGGCGGCCCACGGCAAGCAGCCGCACATGGGCCCGTGGCGGGAGATGCTGACCAGGATCGGCGCGAAGGACCGTAACCTGAAGCGCTACGAAGCAGGCGAAGGCGAATCTTTGTAAGGCCGCTTGCTTCCGTGACCTTCCGCGCCACAGTGCTCACGCTTTATCCCGAGATGTTTCCCGGCCCGCTCGGCATGAGTCTCGCTGGGAAAGCGCTTAGCGCCGGCCTCTGGTCGCTGGACGTTCAGGACATCCGCGCGCATGGCATCGGCGCACACCGCGCCGTCGACGACACGCCAGCGGGCGGCGGTCCCGGCATGGTGATGCGCGCCGACGTACTCGCCGCCGCCATCGATGCTGCCCTAGTGCCAGACGACCGGCGCCCCCGATTGCTGATGAGCCCGCGCGGCCTGCCGCTGACACAGGCGCGGGTGCGCGCGCTGGCGTCAGGCACCGGCGCCCTCATTGTCTGCGGGCGCTTCGAGGGTGTCGACGATCGGGTGATCGAAACGCACGGCCTCGAAGAGGTCTCGATCGGCGATTATGTGCTCTCGGGAGGTGAGCTTGCGGGCATGGCGCTCCTCGATGCCGTCGTGCGCCTCCTCCCGGGTGTGATGGGCGCGGCAGATTCGGCGGCTGAGGAAAGCTTCGCCAACGGGCTACTCGAATATCCGCACTTCACCCGGCCGCAGCTCTTCGAGGGGCGCGCCATCCCCGAAATTCTCGGCTCAGGCCATCACGCCAACATCGCCGCATGGCGCCAGGCGGAAGCCGAGCGGCTTACGCGCGAGCGCCGCCCCGACCTTTGGGCCCGCCGGAAGCCGGACGAAAGCGCCGGCGGGACGTAGGGCCGCAACCAACCCCGCTCTTCACGGCCGATTTTGCCTGTCCGCCATCGACAGCGGCGTCCCAAATGTGTATATGCCCGCCAACTTCCGAGGACGAGCTTTCTGACCAGCGCGCCCCGGCGACGGCCGGGCGGGTGCGCATTCGTAAGGTGATAGCCATGAACATGATCCATGAAATCGAGCAGGCCGAGATGGCCGCCATCGGGGCCAAGCGTGACATTCCGGCCTTCGAGTCCGGCGACACGGTGCGGGTGCATGTGCGAGTGACCGAGGGCAACCGCACCCGTCTGCAGGCCTATGAGGGCGTGGTGATCGCCAGGAGCGGTGGCGGCATCAACGAAAGCTTCACAGTGCGTAAGATTTCTTATGGCGAAGGTGTGGAGCGCGTGTTCCCGGTCTTCTCGCCGATGGTTGAGAAGGTGGAAGTGGTCCGACGCGGCAAGGTTCGCCGTGCCAAGCTCTATTACCTGCGCGGATTGCGCGGGAAGTCGGCCCGCATAACGGAGGCATCGAGCCTTCGCGCCAAGCGGCTGAATGAGGAGAGCCGCGAGGCCGCAGCGGCCGAGCGTGCGCAAGCGGAAGCCGCGAAAGAGGCTGAGCGCGCCGGCGCTGCCGATGCGGAGGCTACGGCGGGTTAGCCGGCGCGTTCCCCTCCGCACGCGGCAGCAAAACTGCCGCCGCCGGGCGGATAGCCAAACAGCCAAACTTCTGACGGTGCCGTGGCGCAGCCGCCTGCGCCTGGAGGCCCCTCCCGCGCAGAACGCCTGCGTCGCTTCCGCTACAGCCTCGCGCCGGCTGAGGCCGATGTCGCGCAGCATGTGGTCATCGAGTTCGCCAAGAGCGCGGCGTTGGTGGGCGCGCGCGAGCCACAACCGCAGACGCGCCCAGGCGGTGTAGAGAAAGTCGATCGAGTGCATGGCCGGTCCTGCTAACCGCCATCCAGATAGCGCCCCATGCTGCCACCGCGCCCGGGATCGCTTCGACCGCGGTCGAAGCGATCGGGCTTGCCACCGTTCCCCTCCCCCACCTACGTAACGACCATGACCGACAACATTGGATTGGCGGAGATCGGGGCGCTTGTGGGCGATCCCGCCCGCGCCGCAATCCTGCATGCGCTGATGGATGGACGGCCGCGTAGCGCGGGCGAGCTCGCTTACTTCGCGCGCGTGTCGCCGCAGACAGCAAGCGAGCACCTGCGTCGGCTTGTAGAGAGCCGGCTTCTGGCGGTCCTGCCGCAGGGACGCCACCGCTACTTCCGTATCGCCTCGCCGCGCGTGGCGCATATGGTGGAGGCGATGGGCGCCGTGGCGACGATCGACGCGCCGTTGCGCTTCCGGCGAAGCTCTTTGAGCGACGAGGCACTTCGCCAAGCGCGGTTCTGCTACGACCACTTGGCTGGCCGGCTAGCCATCGCTCTCGCCGACTCGATGATCGGCCGGCGCTTCCTCATCCTCAGCGAGGATGGGGGCGAATTAACCAGCGCAGGTTCGGCCTTCCTGCAATCGATAGGGATCGATCTGGAAGGTGCGAGGAAGGCCCGCCGTACCTTCTGCCGGCCCTGCCTTGACTGGAGCGAGCGGCGCCCGCACGTCGCCGGCGCCGTCGGTGCGGCGCTCGCTGCCCACGCCATCGCCGCCGGCTGGCTTGTCCGGGACCGCGACAGCCGCGCCGTGCTTCCAACCGAGAGCGGGCGCGCCGCTTTGATGCGTCATTTCGCGATTGAGGCGGCCGCCCCCTTGGCGGCTGCGTAGCGTTACGCGCTCGGTCAACCCCTTCCGACAGCCGCAATGATCGGACCGATGCTGCGCCATGATTCATTGCGGCCGAGCTCAGGCGCGTAGAGGCCCGGCGCCGTTCCCCCATCCAGAAAAAGGGCATTTCGGCAGCTAAGCCGATCACGGAAGAACCGCGCGAATTCATCGAAGTTCACCCGATCCTCCGAGATCACCAGATGGACCATGGTCGGGCTCGACACGCCGACCCCGTTCCGCCGCTCCAGGAATTCCGATCCGGGGATGAAGCGCGGGTGGAGCTTGCCGTCGATGACAAGCATGGGCCCCGATTGCGTGGCGAACGCCGTCTCCGGTCGAACATTGAGGAAGGCGCCTGTTTCCATCACGCCGGCTCCGTCCTCATCGACGTAGAAGACGCCGTTCGGCTTCATGTGGAAATTGCCTTCCGCGTCGGCGGTGTTCGCCGGCCTCAGCTCCTTGCCGCCCTCGATATAAAGCCCGACCGGCGCGAAATCGGCATCGAACATTCCCGCGTTCATCGCAAACTCGAGGGTTTGGCCTTGCTTCTTCAGATCGGCGGCGAGAGCGGAAAATGTCCTGTACGGCTCTCCGGCCTCGTTCCGCCAGAACGTGCGCAGCGGCGTCTTCGTCAGGTCGAAGCTGCACACGGTGTAACTGGAACCCTCGAAACTCTCGCTTCGGCATGGTCCCGCCACAGCGGAAGGGGCGCCGGCAAGCAAGGCGCAGACGATGCCGATCCGGCCAAGGTTGCTGAGAATCATGCTCTCTGTTTAGCGATCTTTTCGCCGGCGGGTATACCGCTCGCCTTCGAAAGTCTCAGGCCGCCCCTCAATTGAGACTGCCGGGTTGGGCTGCTATATGGTGGCGATGTCGAGATTGTCGCAAGCTGCACGACTGACGCGGAATTCAGCCGCGCGTTCCACCATTGCCTTCGCGGCGATTTGCGACCATGCGCGCCTGCCCTGGCGCTTTTTCGCGCGGATCTTCGCTTCCGACGGTTCGCTCGCGCGCGGCTGAGCCGGCCGTTGGTGCCGCATCCCTCAGAATTTGCTTTTCCGCGCTTTCACTTGAGACGAGTCATGAAACCGAGAACCCTTTACGACAAGATCTGGGATGACCACCTGGTCGACGCGCAGCCCGACGGGACCTGCCTCCTCTATATCGACCGCCACCTGGTCCATGAGGTCACCAGTCCGCAGGCCTTCGAGGGTCTGCGCCTCGCCGGCCGCAAGGTGCGCGCGCCGGAGCGAACCCTCGCCGTCGTCGATCACAACGTGCCGACCACGGATCGCACCCACGGCATCGACGATCCGGAATCGGCGCTGCAGGTCCGGACCATGGCCGAGAACGCGCGCGATTTCGGCATCGAATATTACTCGGAGCTGGATCGGCGTCAGGGCATCGTCCACATCGTCGGGCCCGAGCAGGGCTTCACGCTTCCGGGCATGACCATCGTCTGCGGCGACAGCCATACCTCCACTCACGGCGCCTTCGGCGCGCTCGCGCATGGCATCGGCACCAGCGAGGTGGAGCATGTGCTCGCCACGCAGACGCTGATCCAGAAGAAGGCCAAGAACATGCGGGTCACCGTCGACGGGGAGCTTCCCGACGGTGTGACCGCGAAGGACGTGATCCTCGCGATCATCGGGGAGATCGGCGCCGCAGGCGGCACCGGCCACGTCATCGAATACGCTGGCGACGTTTTCCGTTCGCTGTCCATGGAAGGACGGATGACTGTCTGCAACATGTCCATCGAGGGTGGCGCCCGCGCTGGAATGATCGCTCCGGATGAAACCACCTTCGCCTATGTCTCTGGCCGGCCGCGCGCACCGAAAGGGGAAGCTTGGGACAAGGCGCGGATGTATTGGGAAACTCTCCACAGCGACTCCGGCGCCGCGTTCGACAGCGAGGTCAGGCTTGACGCCGCAAAGCTGCCGCCGCTCGTGACCTGGGGTTCCTCGCCCGAAGATGTCATCTCCATCACGGGAGTGGTTCCCGATCCCGATCGGATAGAGGACGAGAACAAGCGCGCCTCAAAATGGCGGGCGCTGCAGTATATGGGGCTCACGCCGGGCACGCGCGTGACCGACATCAAGCTGGACCGCATCTTCATCGGCTCCTGCACGAACGGCCGTATCGAAGACCTTCGCGCCGCCGCCAAGGTGGTTGAGAACCGTCACGTCAACGGGAATTTGAACGCGATGGTAGTTCCCGGTTCCGGCCTGGTTAAGGAGCAAGCGGAAGCCGAAGGCCTCGATCGCATTTTCAAGGCTGCAGGGTTTGAATGGCGCGAACCCGGCTGCTCAATGTGCCTGGCCATGAATGCCGATAAGTTAAGCCCGGAGGAGCGCTGCGCCTCCACATCAAATCGGAATTTCGAGGGCCGCCAGGGTTACAAGGGGCGCACCCACCTTGTTTCGCCGACCATGGCGGCAGCCGCTGCCATTGCAGGCCATTTTGTCGACATTCGCGAGTGGCGCTAGCAGCATATGGAGCTTGCAACCGAAAGAGGCCCGACCGGAGCCGGGCCTCTCCTTATTTATGTTGCGGTACTAGCCGCCACCCCCGTTGCCGCCCCCGTTGCCGCCGCCGGCATCACCACCGCCGTTGCCGCCGCCCGCATCACCGCCGCCAGCGTTACCACCATCTGACCCTCCCGTAGAGTCGCCGGTGCTGCCACTACCCGTGGCGCTCGCGTCCTGCCCTTCCTTCGAACTGCCAGTCTCCATGGGCTGCAGCATCATCGAGTTCTCCGGGAACGCCTCGCCATTGCCCATCCTGGTGCCGCTCTCGGGCTGCATGGCTGTGAACATCGCATCATTGTCGCAAGCGCCGATCCCGTTGCCGGTGTCGTAGAAGGAGCCAGCCGGACAATCCGCCGGTCGAGCGCCGTTCTCGCCCTGCAGCAAACGGGTACCCTCGCCGCCGCCTTGGCTCATGACCATGCGATCCTCGCCAGTCCCCGTGATGTAATATCCATCAGTGGCGTTTTGAGCGCTCGTGAACGTGGTGGTTGCCGTCAGCGCAGCCGCTGCCGCGGCAAATGTAAGAAGCCTTCGCATGATGCTGCTCTCCTAGATCGTGTGATGGGGGGTCGTATGTTGGGGCCGCTCCTTATTGAGGCGGCACGCCGCTCCCTCTCTCGACCAACGAGCAATCGTTGCTTTGGTTGCAAAGATTAGGAGCAAATCATGCGCCGGTCCCTGGTATCTGAGATATGTTTTACTTCGCTGGCTTGCGGTTTAACCTCCCATGACCCGGCGCTTCGCCGTCCGCAACTAACAAATATTAAGTTGTGTTGCCTTGACACGCCATTTCCACGCCGCCGCTTCCCGAAGCCTTGCCTCTGTTCCAATACGATCCGCGTGCACAATTCCACGGCGCTCGGGCCGTCGAGGTGTCCTCCGATGCTCCTGGCGAGCCCTGGGACTTGGGGCCTTCGCCAGTTGCAGGCGGCAGGGAATAGGATGCAGAAGGCGCGCCTGTTTCCAAGCCACGAGCTTCTGTTCCGGCATCGCACCGCATGATCACACTGTGAACCGCGCGATAGCCGCTGCTGCAGGCAGCGGCACTCGCAGGTGTCGAAAGTCCAAATCCGGCAAGTGCGGCTGCGACCGCAAGGATAGCGGTGTTTTTCATGGGGCTCTCCTGCTGTGCCTGTCCGTTGCGGAGGCAGGATGCACGCAGCGGGCGGATGCTTCGCCCCTTGGGTGATCAACGCGAACGGCGTCTGCCGGGTTCTGTTAATGATCGGTAACACGCCTGGCCCGGGAGCGTGCTTCCGGTCAGGGCGGATCGGTCTGGAGCGCTCGACCTCAGCGGGATATGAGCTTTGGGGAAAGCTGCCGATCCAGGAGCGCCGGATGCAAGTGAGGGGTGGACCCGGGTATGCACAATTCGCACCGTCCTTGGAGGACTTCTCCAGCCTGGCTGAGGAAGCGTTCGCTGCCCTGCCGGCGGAGTTTCGCGCTCTGACGGGCGACATTACCTTCGCCGTAGTGGACTTTCCCGACGATGAGGTGCTTGCAGAGCTGGGGATCGAGTCTCCATTCGATCTCCTTGGGTTGTTTCAAGGCGTCGGCCTGGCGCAGGGCTCTGCGGTGCCGCAGACCGGCTCGCTACCCAATCGCATCTGGCTCTATCGCCGCCCGATCCTCGACTACTGGTCCGAACACGACGAGACGCTCGGGGCGATCGTCAGCCATGTCCTGATCCATGAAATCGGCCACCACTTCGGCCTCTCCGATGAAGACATGGAGGCCATCGAGGCAAGGGCCGAATGAGCCCTTTGCAAACGCCACCGCCTCGGCTACTCAGCGCCCAAGGAGCCGTTTCCATGGACAAGTTCACGACCCTGACTGCCGTCGCCGCGCCTCTGCCGCTGGTGAATGTCGACACTGATATGGTGATCCCCAAGCAGTACCTGAAAACGATCAAGCGCACCGGGCTCGGCAAGGGCCTCTTTTCGGAAATGCGCTATCGGGACGACGGTTCGGAGAACCCGGATTTCGTGCTGAACAAGCCCGCCTACCGGAACGCGAAGATCCTTGTCGCCGGCGACAATTTCGGCTGCGGCTCTTCGCGTGAGCATGCGCCTTGGGCGCTGAAGGACTTCGGCATTACATGCGTCATTTCGACGAGATTCGGCGACATTTTCTACAACAACTGCTTTCAGAACGGTGTCCTTCCTATCGTCGTCTCGCCGGAGGATCTGGAGAAGCTGTTCGACGATGCCTCGCGCGGCGCCAACGCCACCATCACCATCGACCTTGAGAACCAGGAAATTCGCGGGCCGGACGGCGGGGTCGTACATTTCGACCTCGACCCATTCAAGAAGCACTGCATGCTGAACGGACTCGACGGGGTCGGCCTGACGATGGAGAAGGCCCCCTCCATCGGAGCATTCGAAGAGCGGCAGAGCGTCGACCGCCCCTGGGTGTAGGAGCGCCCGTCGCCATGATCGATCTCCTCCTTGTTGGCCGGACCCCGCTGGGATCGGGCGTCCGGGCCGTTGTGGTTTCGATCCTCCTTACTCTCTTCTGGACGTTCTTCATCTCCGGGCGCTGGACGCTTCTGATCGTCAGCTTGATCACGGCGCTTGCGGTTGTCCTTGCCGCGCACCTGTTTTCGCGGCGCGACAATCGCCTTTCCCCGCCGTCGTCCGGCTAAGCGCGGGAGACGCAACCCGCGCAGCCCATCCGCTCGACCGGACAAGGCTGCTGAATCCGTTCAGCCCTTCTCGCGGAGCAGCCTTCCCTTTTCCCGCGCCCAATCTCGCGCCTTCTCCGTCTCGCGCTTGTCGTGGACCTTCTTGCCCTGCGCGAGCGCGATTTCCACCTTCGCGCGCCCGCGATCGTTGAAATAAAGCTTGAGCGGCACGATCGTCATCCCCTCGCGCTGCACCGCTCCGGTAAGCCGGTTTACCTGGCGCCTGTGAAGCAAGAGGCGACGCGGCCGCCGCGGCTCGTGATTGAAGCGGTTGCCTTGCAGGTATTCGGGGATGTTGGCGTTGATCAGCCAGATGTCGCCTGCCTCCGCAGCGACATAGGATTCCGCGATGTTCACACGGTTCTCGCGCAGACTCTTCACCTCGGTGCCGGTCAGCGAAAGGCCGGCCTCGAAGGATTCGCCAATCAGATAGTTGAAACGGGCCTTGCGGTTGACGGCGACTACCTTGCCCTCGCGCGCTTCTTTCTTCGCCATGCGCTCAGTTCAGCAGCCCCGCGTGACGCATCGCCGATTCCACCTCCACCCGCGTTTCCGCGCCGACGGGCACGATCGGGGAGCGCACATCCTCGGCCATGTAGCCAAGGAGCGAGAGCGCGTATTTGGTAGGGGCCGGACTCGGCTCCAGGAACAGCGCGCGATGGAGCGGCATCAATCGGTCTTGATAGAGCAGCGCCGTCCGGTAATCGCCAGCAAGACATGCATCCTGGAACTCGGAGCAGAGCTTCGGCGCCACGTTCGCAGTTACAGAGATGCATCCATGCCCACCGTGCGCCATGAAACCGAGGGCCGTTGCATCCTCACCGGAGAGCTGCACGAAGCCTTCTCCCATCGCATGTCGCTGCAGGCTGGCACGCGCCAAATTCGCCGTGGCGTCTTTGACGCCGATGACGTTCGGACAATTCTTGAACAGCGCGGCCATGGTCTCCACGCTGATGTCGATCACTGATCGGGGGGGGATGTTGTAGATGATGAGCGGGATCGAGATCGCCTCCGCTACCGCGCGGAAGTGCTCATAGAGGCCGCGCTGGCTCGGCTTGTTGTAGTAGGGCGTCACCACGAGGACGGCGGTAGCGCCGGCCTCCTCCGCATGTTGCGCCAGCTCGATCGCCTCCTTGGTGCTGTTCGACCCGGCGCCCGCGATCACCGGGACACGACCGCCTGCCGCCTGAATGCAGAGCTCCACAACTCGCCGGTGCTCCTCATGCGAGAGAGTGGGCGATTCTCCCGTTGTCCCGACGGGCACGAGGCCCGTGGAACCTTCGCGTACCTGCCAGTCGACGAACGATCTGAGCGCCTCCTCATCGACGGCGCCGTTGCGCATCGGCGTGACGAGGGCGGGGATGGAACCCTTGAACATGGGTAATTTCCGAAACAGCGTTCGCGAGGACGATAGTGGCGGCGTCGAGTCAGGGCAAGCCGAAGTGCTCGGGAGACGCGGCTTCGGCTGCCATGCTAAGGTCACGAGGCGATGGTTTCTCCCATTCCCGTGACCCGAAGAGACATTGACCCACGCCGCACGGCTCGCCGCCGCGCCCTCTGCATTTGCGCCGCCGCTGCTTTCGCACTGTGGCTGCCGGCCACGTCATTCGCTTTGACGCCACGGACCGGCGTGACCATGCCCGCCACCCCGGCCATCCTGCAGGCAAAGGCCGAAGTCGCTCTCCTGCCCGCGCGGGTGCCGCGGCCGCGGCCCGCCGGGGCTTCTGAGGATCCTGCATCGGAGGCGCAAAGCTCCGAAACCGGTGCACCCCCGGGAGATGAACCGATAGCCTCGCCGGCAGCTGCCGATAGCGAATCCGCACAGGGTGACCCCGACCCGCCTCAGCAGGCCGCTGTGGACTTGCCCCCCCTGCCCCGTCCTCGACCGGATCTTACGGCAAGTGAAGCCGCCCGGTTCCTGGCGGTCGCCTTCCACGGCTTCACGCCCGATCTACGACTGAAGGCGGCGCTCGATGCCCTGGCAGCAGGGCGCTATGCGGAAGCGCGCGCCATCGCCGACGACCATCGCGATCCCTTCGTCTCGACTCTCCTCGATTGGAGCATTGCCCGGCAACCTGGCTCAGGCCTGTCGGCGGCTGAGATCGTCAAGGTCCTGCGTACGCATCGCGACTGGCCGGAGCCGGAGAAGATGGTCCTCCGGGCGGAGCAGGCCTTTCATGCGCTCGGTCCAGATGCCGACCAGGTCCTCGCCTTCTACAGCCTCGCTGAGCCCCGAACCGTGGCCGGGCGGCTAGCACTCGCGAGCGCGCTGCGGGAGAAAGGTCGGAAAGCTGAGGCCATCGACATCGTCCGCGACCTCTGGCGCAATTGGACGCTCGGCTCAAACCAGGCGGCAGCCATCGTCAGCCGCTTCGGGACTGGCCTGACGCGCGAAGACCACATCTACCGGTTCCGCCGACTCGTGCTGCGCCGCGATGCGCGTGATGCGATCACGCAGGCGCAGCTGCTTGGCGCCGATTATGAGTCTCTTGCGCGCGCGGTGATCGCAGCACTCGACCGCAAGCCCGAGGCGCGGCGTCTCCTGCGGCAGGCTTCAGCGCACTTCTTCTCCGATCCGCTCTACGTCTTCGCCCAGGTCCATCTGGCGCGTCGGTCCGGCTATCCGATCGAGGCGGCCCGCTTGTTGCTACGCGCGAATCCGAACGACGAGCGTGGCGGAGACGGCGACATCTGGTGGGACGAGCGGCGCGACCTCTCGCGCATGCTGCTCGACCGCGGCGTGCCCGACCTCGCTTATCGAATCGTGGCCGATGCCCATCCGCAGCGGGAAGGCAATCAGGTCGAGGCCGAGTTCCACGCTGGCTGGTACGCTTTGCGCTTCCTGCATGACCCCGCGCTGGCCGAGCCGCACTTTCGGCAGCTGCATGTTCTCGCGACGATCCCACGGAGCCAGTCGCGGGCCTCCTATTGGCTGGGCCGCACGAACGAAGCACTCGGGCGTATCGAAGCTGCGCGCCTCGATTACCGCGATGCCGCCCAGTATGGCGGCACTTTCTATGGACAACTGGCGCGCGAGAAGCTCGGGATCGTCACGACCGGCCTGGAGCGTACGCCCCGCCCATCCGCATTGGACCGTGTCCGCTTCGCGCAACGGCCGAACGTGCGAGCGGTTCGCCTCCTCGCGGCGGCCGGCTACGCCGACGCGGCCGCGCCGTTCTTGCGGGCCCTCGGCGAAACCATAGATACGCCGGGCGAGGGTGCTTTGTTGATGAGTCTGGCGCGGCGGCTCGAGCGGCCGGACGCCGGCACGGCAGCCGCTGCCATCGCCGAGCAGAGGGGCTTGAAGGTGGCCTCACTGCCCGCCCCTTTCCTCGGTGTCCCCGCGCCGCTTCCTCTTCCCGATCCCGTGGACCGCGCGCTCGTCTATGCCGTTGTGCGCCAGGAGAGCGCGTTCAACCACGGCGCCGTCAGTCACGCCGGCGCCCGCGGGTTGATGCAGCTGATGCCGGCAACCGCGCGCGCCACCGCCCGCAATGCTCAGCTCCCGTTCTCAGTGCAAAGGCTGACGACGGATCCGCTCTACAACGCGACTCTGGGGGCGCATCACATCGGGGAATTGCTCGGCGGGCTGAAGCGATCTTACGTGCTCACCTTCGTCGGCTACAACGCTGGCCCTGGCCGCGCCCTGGACTGGGTGCAGGCCTACGGCGATCCGCGGGGGGGCGCCGTCGACCCGGTTGACTGGATCGAGCGTATTCCCTTCGACGAGACTCGCGACTACGTGCAAAAGGTTATGGAGAACCTGCAGGTCTACCGATCCCGCAACGGACATCCGCTGTCGCTCTCCAAGGATCTTGTCCGTGGCGGACCACAAGGCTGAGATTGTCGGCAGCGAAGGCGCGGCATCCGCGCCGGTGAGCAGCTATCAAGGCGTTACTCCCGAGGGCCGGCTGTTCAGGTTCCGGTCATTCGACGGCCTGCTTCTCGTTGCCCGCATATTCGATGCGCCAAAAGCGAATCGCTTGCCGCTCCTTTGTCTGCCCGGCCTCTCCAGGAACTCGCGTGACTTCCTTGCGGTAGGACGCTTCTTTGCCGGGCACCCGACGGAGCCGAGAATGGTGGCCGCGCTCGATTATCGCGGGCGCGGGCTTTCCCAGAGCGATCCCAGCTGGCGCAACTACCGGCCGAACATCGAAGCCCAGGATGTGCTCACCGCTATGACCGTGCTCGGCATCGAGCGCTGCCTGGTCTTGGGCACGTCGCGTGGCGGAATCCTCGCCATGCTGCTCGGAGCCCTTCGCCCAACTCTCCTCGCCGGGGTGGTGCTGAACGACATCGGACCGATCCTCGAGGGCACCGGACTTGCAAGGATCAAGAGCTATCTTGCAGCGCGACCCGCCGCGGGCACTTGGGAGGAAGCTATTGCGCTGATGCGCAACACTTTCGAGGCGCAATTTCCGGCTGTTGGGGAGCGCGAATGGCGAGCGATGGCGGCTGCCTATTTCGCTGAGACTGAAGCGGGCTTGGTCCCGCAGTTCGACCCTGCCCTGAACCGGGCTATCGACAGCATCGACCTAGTCGAAAAGATCCCGGCGCTATGGCCGCAATTCATGAGCCTTGCACGTGTCCCGGTGCTCGCGATTCGCGGCGAACTGTCGGATATGTTGAGCATCCGAACGCTGCAACTCATGGCCGAGCGGCACCCGCAATTCGAGCAGCTGACGGTGCGCGATCAGGGCCACGCACCGCTCCTGCGCGATGACATGACGCTGCAGCGGCTGCTCGCCTTCGCCCGCCGCTGCGAGATTCCTTAAGGGCGCCAGCACTCTCGGGTGAGCAGGGCCACCCCCGCGGGTTGGCATCCTCCGTCCGGCGGCACTGCGCAAAAGCCAAGGCACAAAAAGAAAAGCCCGGCCGAAGCCGGGCTTTCCCTTAGCTCTTGGACTTGGACTAGAAGTCGCGCTGGATGCGCCACATGACACCGAAGACATCGTCCTCTTCGTCGTCATCGCATTCAGAGCCATCGCATTGGAAGTTGTTGTAGGCAACTTCCGGGCCCATCGTCAGGCCGGACACCGGGTTCCACACCAGGTTCGCGACGACCGCCCAGAAATCGTAGTCATTGAAGCCGTCGTCTTCCTCGACGCTGGTGAACGAACCGTCGATGTTCGTGCTGAGGGTCGGGGTAAGGCCAACGGTGACGCCGGCACGGATGCCCCAAGCCGTGTTCAGGGAGTCGTCGTCGTCGTTGATGTCGCCGATGCCACCCGGATCCTCGGTGACGTAGCCAATCGCGCCTTCCGCGTATGAGACCTGAGCATTGAATGCCAGTTCCATTGGCGCGGGGATCGTCAGGCTCAGACCGCCGCCGACCGCGAAGCCGATCTGCGTCTCGTCGGGATCGCCATCCTGAAAGTCATGCACGGAGTGCACCGCTCCCATGATCTGCGCAGAACCCCATCCCTGGTCGATGCGGATGTTGGCGACGCCGTCCGGGAATTCCTGACCGTCGTAGCCATTCTCGCCGTTCAAGCGACGACCGCTGGAGGCTGGGTCTTCGACTGCAATCGTAGCCGAGAAGCCGTTGCCGAACGCGAACGTCCAGGCCGTCTGCGTCTGCTCGGTAGTCGGATCGTCGACGCCGATGCGTGTGCTGAAGGTGTTGGTGCCGAAGAAGTCGAAGTTGGATGCCGTATGGCCAGCGGTGACCGTGCCCCAGTCGTTCGAAATCTGGATGAAAGCTTCTTCCAGATCGACGGAGGCGCTGTCGTAGTTCGGGCCGGGGCCATCCTTGCTGTCGTTGTCCGACGACGAGCCGAAGCCGACCGTCATATACATGCTGACATAGGCGCGAACGAGGCCGATATCGGTCTGCGTGCGGGCGTCCAGGCGGACGTAGCCGCGAGCACGGGTGGTGTAATTGTTGAAGTCGACGTCGTCGTTGCCGAAGAAATCGAAGTCTTCGCCGTCGTTGTCGCCGAAGACGTAGTGCGATTCAACGCGGACACGTCCAGCTACCCGAAGGCAGGTATCGGTGCCCGGAATGTAGTAGTAGCCCGTCCCGAAAGCATCGCAGATCCGCACATACTCGACCGGCTCGACGGTCGGAAGGTCGGCGGCCTGTGCCCCGGTACCGGCGGCCAGGACTGCCGCGGAGCCGAAGAGAAGGCTCTTGAGTTTCATTTTAGACCTCCAGTCCAAGTTGCTTGAGCCGGGGTTGTCCGCTTTCGACTTGGCCTGTGCCATCCCGAGTCGGGGCCCCCCGCCCCTCGTGCTGTCCAGATGAACAGCGGCCGCCGATCGGCTGCCTGGGGACGACACTATCGAACCCGACCGGTTAGGCAACAGCCGTCGCTTTGCCGGCATCAGCTTTCCGAAATCTTGTTGCAGTTTTGCCACGAAAACCGGCTGCTCGGGGCCGATTTCTGAAGCATTTCCTAATGGCCGACGCTATCCACACCGTCTTGCGGCCAGTAAGGCCCCGCTGATGGACGAATCGGCTGGACCGGGGTCGATGCGTGCGGCAGAGCCTTCCCGATCGTAGCAATTGCTAGCAGTGAGGTAGCACGGTGGCTGATCTCTTCGCGGAGTTGCGACGGAATGGCGAACGGATCCCGGGAGCTCTTGCCCTGGCGTCGGCGGCTGGGTTTCTGAACTATCGATTCCTTCTGGAAAACATCGAGTCAGTGGCCGCTTACGCGGCCTCGATCGGGGTGAAGGCCGGGCAGACGGTGCTCGTCGACTGTGCCGGGACGGACACCCGCCTCCTGCTCACCCTCGGGCTCATGCGCCTTGGAACGACGGTGGGTTTTGGAAAGCCCAGTAGCGCACATGTGGAAAGCGGCGCGAAAATCAATCTGATGGTCACAGACGATCCGAAGGCCACGACGGGAAATATTTATCGGCTGTCGCCGCATTGGTTCCGGGCCAAGCCGGTGAGCAGCCTACCCCCGGCCTCCGATTACGCACTCCTCTTCACCTCCTCCGGATCGACCGGCAAGCCGAAATTGATGCGGTTCAGCCGCCGGAACATCGATTACCGAATCGCGGTGAAGTATGACGATGAATATTTCACCGACTCGCCGAGATACTTATCTACCTCCGGGAATACTACTTCCACAACGCTGCTCGATTTCTTCATCGTCTTGATGAAAGGCGGGCTTGTGATTCATTCCGGAGACCGCTCCCCGCAGGCGGTCCTCGACACGATCGAGCTGTTCCGGCCGAACTATGTGAGCATGGCGCCGGCGATGCTGGTGCGAATTCTTCAGCTCTTGCGGGAGCAGCCGCGCAACCTCGAGCGCGTCGGCTATTTGCGCCTGAACGGCGCTTATTGCTCTGTGGAAACCCGCGAAGAGGCGCTGAGAAGGCTCGCTCGCGACGTCGTCATTTCCTTCGGGGCGACCGAGATCAGCCGGGTCGCCTGGGGAAAGCTCTCCGACCTTCGCGACGTGGAGGGCTCGGTGGGGCGTATCGTTGATGGCGTCGAGGCCGAGACGGTCGACGAGGAGGGCCATGCCCTCCCGCTGGGAAGCGAAGGCGAAATCCGTATCAAACCGCCGCGGCCGGCGGTGGTCTCGTATCCGAGCGCAGGAGGTGACCAGAGCCCCTTGCGCGACGGCTGGTTCTATCCCGGCGACATCGGGCGGGTGGACCCTGACGGGTATCTCATCGTCAGCGGTCGGAAGAGCCTCGTGATCAACCTCGGAGGCAACAAGGTGAGCCCGGAAGCCGTCGAGGCGCTGCTGCAGAAGTTCGACGGGATTCGCGATGTCGGCGTGCTGGGCATCAAGGATGCGAACGGATTTGACGTCGTTTGCGCCATGGTCGTTGCCGCGTCGAGCGACGTTACGCTCGACGCCGTAAACCGGTTTCTGGGTTCGAAACGGTCCAACTTCGCGGTCAGCAGACTGCACGCCGTCTCAGCCATTCCGCACACGGAATCGGGGAAGATCGACCGGGAAAAGCTCAAGGAGCTCGCGGATCGAGGCTAAATCGGGAGCACAATCTCATCCCCCTCACAGCCCCGCCCGATCGGCAACCTTCCGTCGCAGGACTTGCGCTCAGAAGTTGGGTTGACGCACGCCGGGAAACCCGCCATTTCCGCAGGCGGAGAGGTGGCCGAGTGGTCGAAGGCGCTCCCCTGCTAAGGGAGTAGACGGTGTTGAGCCGTCTCGTGGGTTCGAATCCCATCCTCTCCGCCACTTAGACGCGGCGGAGCATGCACAAGCCCCGCAGCAACCCTGAAAACCACACAATGAGACGGGCTTCTACTGCTCCCGAAACCGGCGAGGGGCGCCGGTCGGTGGGTTGCAGGAACGAGAATCGAAGCCGCGTGCGTCCGCGACTCCATCCTGCGAGGCCGATTTTAGCCGCAACGCCACAAGAGACTTACGGCGATCGCTGGCATGGTGCGCGGCTGCTGGTTCGGGTGCGCCAAATCGAGGAGGCGTTTTCGTGACCCTAGGCCGGGAATGCCTGATGGATTGCGCTCGCGGCTGATCGTTGCAATGCTCTCTGTTGCGGGTGAGGGCTGCCGATGGCAAACGCCAGCGACTTCGACACGAGCACAGATGTCGATAGCGCAAACCACGCGGACACCTCCGCGTCCCAGTCTGATCCGACGGCCGATGCCAGCGAAGAAGTATCGACCGACGCGTCCGGTGAATCCCATGGGGAATCGGATACGGCCGACACGTCAGCATCGGCCCAAGACTCAAATCCGCCTGATCAGGTCGTCCATGAGTCCTTGACGCTCGAGCCCATTATCGTGGGTCCCGACGATGATGGGCTCGACAGCGCCAGTGTAGAGGCCGCTGATGTCGACCCGAGTTCATCGATGCACGCGGCGAGCAACGATGGGCATGACGAAGCGAGCGCGGCGCACGAGTCGAGCACCGAGACAAGCGCAAGCGATGCCCTTGATGCAGGCGGGTCTGAAGAGGCCGATCTCTCGTCCGAGGCTTCAGATGCTTCTTCGCTCACGCATGTATCTACGTCCGAAGAACAGACGGATGACACGTTGGGCGTTTACTCGCTCACCAACGCGGAGCGTTCCCAGGTTGCCAAGGATATCCTCCAGTGCTTCGAGGCGAACTCTTTGGCCATCGTGACGCAAGGACTACTGGCGGCGATAGGGGGGGGCGCAGAATGCTCAAAGCGCTCTGCAAAATGCGAAGTTTGCAACGCAGGCACTTCCCTCGGTCGGCGTCTCCTCACTTGGTTATTTGAGCCTGTCGGCTGTCGGCTGGGGAATTGGCGGGGCTTCGGTAGCGGCAGTAGGTGTGCTGGGCTACTGCACCTACGAGGCGGCGAACCAGGCGCCCGGCGGAGCCCGATAATGCCGCTCTTCGACGCGCCCTACTCTCACGAGCCGGTCCGACAGGGCACCAAGGACGACGACACGATAGCCGCGACCGGCGATGACAACATCGAAGACTGGATAAGGCACGCTCGCCGGCTGCGGCTGATCGCCATTCTCGGTTGGATCGGCTCTTGGGCGCTCGCCTACATCTATATGGTCACAGCAGGCGGGCCACAGTCGCCGGAAACGGTCCAGCTCACGTCGCAGGATACCTTCACAATCGAGCACGACAATTCTGTCGAGGTGTTCTTCACCTTCGTTCTGCTGGTGGTGGCGGGGCCGGGAATCGCGGGCATTTCGCTGTTCTTTTTTGGCGCCAGACTCGACTTGAGGTGCAGCGGCAATCGCGCAGATTAGCGGAGCTCCGTGAGCAGGCGGCGCGCCTGCGCGAGCGGCTGTTCGAGGCGCAGCTGACGGCGACGAGCCAGCCCCGGCGGCGCGGCGTGAGCGCCTCACCCACGGTTGATGACGGATGCCACTGGTGCCGGTCGGCATTGGCCAAGGAGGCGCTCATCTGCCCGACGTGCCGCCGGCCTAACCCCGCTCAGGCTGACAAGATCGTTGCCGCCGACTCGCTTCTATTCGGGGCGTGAGACTGATGACGCAGCTCGAACCAGAGACTCCGAAAGCGCGCGACGTCGAGGAAGAGTTCGCGCAGTTCCTCTTCCTGCCGGGTAAGCAGCTCTTGATGCAGCTCGAACGCATCCTGGCCGATCAGGCGGCGGTCGAAAAGGACATCGCTACCTACGAGCAGCGCGTCGCATCCCTTGCTCCGCCAGCGAACACAGCCGGCGCCTTACCGCAAAACAGGGAAGCGGAAATCGACTGCCATCTCTGTGCGGAGAGGATCAGCGCCAGGGCCCGGGTGTGCCGCTTCTGCCTCTACGTTCAGCCGAGCGCGCTCCGCGAGGTCGCTGAGTTCGAGTTCGGCCTTCTCGCCAAGGTCCGGGGGCAACGGTGAAGACCTGCGGTTATTGTTGCTCCGAGGCGAAGGTCTGCCGCCATTGCGGCCGTGTACAGATGGAGCACCTGTCGACGTTCCGAGACTACCAGCTGCAGAGCCAGGCGATCCGCGAGGAGGTTGCCAGGTCGCTCGTGCCGCAATCGAGCGAACCGGGCCACGACGATAGCGGCTAGTTACCCTATGCCCATGGCAGCCCCCCGCGGCGCCGCCGCCCACCTTGACGATCTTGGGCCGCGATGGCGTATGCGCGCGAGCCAACCTTTCGAGCAGCCCCATGAGCGTACGTATTGGCATCAACCCGATCACCTGGACAAACGACGACCTGCCCTCGCTAGGCGGCGATACGCCGCTGGAAACCTGCCTCGCCGAGACCCGCGAGGCCGGCTATTCCGGCACCGAGATGGGCGGCAAGTTCCCGCGTAGCGCGGAAGAGCTCAAGCCGTTGTTGGATGGGTTCGGCCTCGCGCTCGTCTCCGGCTGGTATGACGGAGGCATCAAGGAGCGCGAACTCGAGGCGGAATGGGAGTCCGTGCTCCCGCACCTCACGCTGCTTCGCGATATGGGCTGCAGCCACATCGTCTATGCCGACACGTCAGGACGTTCCGAGGGCGATCTCTTCGCGCCGGTCTCCAAGCGGCCGCATCTTCTAGAAGAGGAATGGCGCGGCTACGGACGGAAGCTGACCGAGCTGGCCGAGCGGATGCACGAATTCGGTATCGGAATGGCGTTCCACCACCACATGGGCACCATCGTCGAAACCGACGCGGAGATCGGCGCGCTGATGTCGTCGACCGGAGAAGCCGTGGGCCTCCTCTACGATTGCGGGCATTGCGTTCTCGCCGGCGGCGACCCGGTCTCGCTGCTGCGTCGGCACGTGCGGCGTGTGGTGCACGTGCATTGCAAGGACAGCCGCGAGGCCATCCTGGAGGAAGTGCGCGCGGCGGACACGAGCTTCATGCAAGCGGTGCTCGATGGCGTCTTCACCGTGCCGGGCGATGGCTTCATCGACTTTCCCGCCCTGCTCTCGATCTTGCACGACAATGCCTATGCGGGGTGGTTGGTGGTGGAGGCCGAGCAGGACCCTGCGAAGGCGGAGCCGCTGACCTACGCCCGCATGGGCCACGAAAATCTTGTGGGCATGGCGAGAGCCGCCGGCTTCGACATTGCTGCCTGACCCTTTGTCCGCGGCGCGGAAAATGGCGCCCAATGCCAGACCCGGGACGGCGTAACGCTCCCTAAACGCTTGCTTAACGCTGCGAGCGAATTTGTCCGCATCTTAATCATTCGCGCGCCGGCGCCGGCGATAATGCTTGCTGCGGTTTCGGGAGAACTGACGTGCGGCGCATTCGTGAATTCTGGCTCGACCAGGGCGGCAATGCCGGAATGATATTCGGCTTGGCGATCATTCCCTTGCTTGCCCTGGGGGGCGGGGCTGTCGACCTTGCGTACCGCTCGAAAGTGCGCGGTGAGTTGCAGGGCGCCGCGGACACCGCGGCCATCGCGGCAGCGCGGATCGTGCAGGTGGGCGAGCGGTCGGGGAACTCCGACTGGGATTCCGTCAGCGGCGACGCCGAGGCCAAGGCCACGGAGCTGCTCGACGCCGCGCTCGCGCAAATACGCGAATCCGCCGACCCAGCGGTCGACGTTCAAGTGAACGGTCGGACGGTCAGGATCACCGCCGCCCTGGACGTGAAGACTTCCTTCCTCGGCGTGATCGGCATCAACAGCTTGCCGGCGCGGGCGAAGGCGGTGGTGAATCTCCCGGAGGCGGTCAAAGTGGAGATTGCGCTTGTCCTCGATTACTCCGGCTCGATGCGCGACAACGACAAATATGTCCGCATGACCTCCGCCGCTCGCGACTTCATCAGCCGTATCGAGCAGGACCGCCCCGATTCGTCGAAGGTGGGGATCGTGCCGTTCTCCGAATATGTGCTCGCGAGCATGCCGGGCAGCACGCTGCGGGGCACCAGCGTAGCGGATGCGAACACCACGAAGACGGTCTGCCTGTCCAACCGCGACTACCCATATTCGTCGACCAATGAGACACCGTATTCAGCGGTCGAGGCGAGCCGCTGGCCGTTCCGCGAAACGACTGATGCAAAGTGCGCCGCCTACCAGGCCGGCAACCTGCGCCTGCGGGATCTGACCGACGACTTCGCGGGCCTGAAAGGCACGTTGGCCGCAATGTCGCCGGTCGGGCTTACCAACCTCACGCTGGGGACCGAGCTCGGCTGGCACATGCTTTCCGTCGGCGAGCCGTTCGACACCGCCCGCGATGCGGCGGATGCGAACCTTCGTAAAATCCTCATCCTGCTGACGGATGGAGTGCAGACGGTCTCGGCTTCCGGACCGGCCGGAGCAACTTCGACATTAGCGGCGGACGACGTCACGGCCGAACTCTGCGCGGGTGCGAAGGAGGCCGGCATCCGCCTCTTTTCGATCGCCTACGACGTCGATGACGAGCGCGTGCGGACGCTGCTCAGCGGCTGCGCCAGCAATCCGTCGAGCTACTTCGACGCGCGCGGCGTCACCGACATCAGCGGCGTCTTCGACGCGATCTACTCGCAGATTGCCGAATCGGTCTGGCTCAGCCAGTGACCAGCCAGTGATCAGGACGTGACCGGCGGCTGGTGACAATCGCGTCCGGAGCGCGGCGGTATCGGCGACTGCGGCGGTGGCGGTGGAGGCGGCTGGTCCTGCGCATAAGCGGGCGCCGCACCTAAAGGCAGCAGGCCAACTGCCTGCAATGGCGTCAACAAGACAACAACAAGAACGATCCGCAGCATGAGAGGCCTCCCCGACGATTAGCAGGCGAGAATAGTTCGAACTGAGCAGACCGGAACGGCTGGAAATCAGGCTCCGGAAAAGTTGAACAGAACGGGGACCTCGACCGCTGCGCAAGGCGGGAGAGCAGAGGGTCCGCCATCAAAACGTCCATTCCGCATGCTTGGGTATCACGGTTTCGGACCGACGGTTCTGCGATGAGCGCTACAATCCTCGCTTTCCTTGGCGCCATGGCCGTTTACGGGCTCTCTTCCCTAGCCCTGCCGGAACCCGCAGCCGACGATTGGTCGGATGCCGAACTTTCAGTGGAAGAGATGACCGTCGCGGACTCAGATTCCGACCCCCTCCGCGGCCATGCTGGGGATGAGAGGTCGGAACGTTAATGGATCGTTGCATCTGGTATGCCAGAACTGCATCGCTGCGTTGCAACGAATGAAGTTGTGCGGTGCGAGATAGGGCTTATCTTCCTGACCGAACAAGGTTTTCATAACAAAGGGAAGAGCCAATGGCCCATCTGTCTATCGCTCATACATCCGTTTCGCTCGGCGACCGCTGGTTTGGCGCGCTCGCCAGCGGCTTCGCGCATACGCAGGACTTCCTGAGTATGGTGGGAGCGGCAGTGCGGGTCGCCCGCGCGGTCGAGGTGAACGCGGCGCCAGATGCGCGCGACATGGCGACCCTCGGCATCACCGGCAAACTGCCGCGCCTCCGCTGACTCCTGAACGCAGGGTGAGCTCAGTCCCGGCCGCTGCGCTTGGCGCCCACCGATAGGCGCGGGCGGAACGGTGTAATGGAAGGCAGATCTACGGGGTCCACGCGGGTGACGCGGACCTCGTCCTCCGGATCGCCGGCCTCTTCGAGAACGGCGCGCAGGCGTAGCTGCGCGTCCCGGAGCTGCTGAGGCAATGCTTGCGGCAACTCCCTGGCCGCGCCAGATCCGGGAGCGGACGCGCGTGAATACCCAAGCAGGACTTGCGCGACCGCGCCGAGGATAAGAAGGCCACCCGCTGCGAAAGCGGTGAAATCGAGCAGCGGTGTCGCCGTCCCGAGCGGCAGCCCGGCAAAGAGCAGCGCAGCCCCTCCCGCCACAACCAGAGGACCCGCCGCAGCGAGCGCGGCTAGCACCGCTGTGGCTCTCCCCGCCGCGCGGGCGAAAATGCGTGGCGGTGCGAAGATCAGCAGGACAGTGGCGCCGAAGGCGAGAATGGCGACCACTGTGAGAAGCAGCCCCGCCGCGCGCTCACCGGAATCCTGAGGCAAGGCCAAAACCAGGCCGAAGCCGCCTAGTGCCAGCAAAGTCACAAGGCTGGACAGGAACGCAACCACAATGACCGCCCGCTTCATGCTTCCTCTCCGCCGGGTCGACGCGCTCCCCTCAGCAGGCGTCGGGAGCCGCACCTGAATACTTATAGCTGAATATCTGCGAGGCGGTTACGAGAGCACGAGCGCCAGCGCAAAGCCGTCGTGCCCCTTGCAGCTTAGCGTCTGAATGGCTGTCGCGGTGACGCGCGGCTCGCGCGCGATAACCTCCAGGAAATCTCGCGGCGCGTCATTCTTCGCTCCCGAAAGAGCGCCGTAACGCACTACGTTATCCGCAATGATGATGCTCCCAGGGCGCGTGAGCTTGAGCGCCCAAGAAAAATAGGCAGGGTTGCTCGGCTTATCGGCATCGAGAAAGACCAGGTCGAAGGCGGCCCCTTTCTCTTCCGCGAGTTTCGGCAGCGTCTCGAGCGCCGGTCCAAGCCGTAGGTGGATGCGGTCCGCAACGCCCGCCCGGTCGAAATTTTCAAGCGCTATCCGGGCGTGCTTGGGATCAGCTTCCAGTGTCACAAGCTCACCGCCTTGGGGAAGCGCGCGGGCCATCCAAATGGAGCTGTAGCCGGCCAGCGTCCCAATCTCCAGGATACGGCGGGCACCGCAAATCCGCGCGAGCAGCATCAGGAGCTTGCCGTGGCTTGGCGCCACCTCGATGGAGGGAAGCTCGGCCTCGACGCTCGCCTGCATCACGGCATCGAGAGTCGGATCGGCCGGGACGAAGAGGTCGGTGATGCGACGATCGATCTCGTCCCATGCGGATTGGTTCGGCATCGCTATCAATCGCCTCTTCCGGAACCGCCGAAGCTCACCCCTTTAAGACAGTGGCACCTGCATATCGTGCGGCCGGGCCGAGTTCTTCCTCGATCCGGATAAGCTGGTTGTATTTGGCGGTGCGATCCGACCGGGCGAGCGAGCCGGTCTTGATCTGGCCGCAGCCGGTCGCCACTGCCAGGTCCGCGATCGTCGCGTCCTCGGTCTCTCCAGAGCGATGCGACATCACGGTGCGGAACGACGCCTTATGGGCCATCTCCACCGCATCGAGCGTCTCCGTCAGGGTGCCGATCTGGTTCGGCTTGATGAGAACGGCGTTGCCAATTCCTTCCGCGATTCCGCGTGCAATCCGCTTCGTATTGGTGACGAAGAGATCGTCGCCGACCAGCTGGCAGTGCGTGCCGATCGCCTCGGTCAGCATCTTCCAGCCTTGCCAATCGTCCTCAGCCATCCCGTCTTCGATCGAGATAATCGGATACCGGGAAACGAATTCCGCGACATACGCCGCCATCTCCTCCGACCCGAGGCTTCGCCCCTCTCCTTCCAATTCGTAGCGGCCGTTCGCGAAGAATTCGGTCGCAGCACAATCGAGCGCGAGGAACACGTCCTCGCCGGGCCGATAGCCGGCCTGCTCGATAGAGCGCGTAACAAATCCGAGCGCCTCTTCGGTCGATGACAGCGCCGGCGCAAACCCGCCTTCGTCACCGACATTGGTGCTGAAGCCGGCGTCCTTCAGCGCCTTCTTGAGCGTCTGCAGGATCTCCGAGCCGATGCGCACCGCGTCGGCGACCGTCGGGGCTCCCGCCGGCATAATCATAAACTCCTGGAAATCGATGGCGTTGTCCGCATGCGCGCCACCGTTCAGGATGTTCATCATCGGCACCGGGAGGAGGCGGGCATTAACGCCTCCCACATAGCGATAGAGCGGGAGCGTATTGGCCTCCGCCGCAGCCTTCGCGACGGCAAGGGAAACGCCAAGAATGGCGTTCGCGCCGAGCCTGCTCTTGTTGTCGGTTCCGTCGAGCGCGATCAGGGTAGCGTCGATCTGGCCCTGGTTCTCGGCGTCCATGCCGCCGATCGCTTCGAAGATCTCGCCGTTCACCGCGTCGATCGCGCTGCGCACGCCTTTGCCGAGGAAGCGGCCCTTGTCGCCATCGCGCAGCTCCACCGCTTCATGAGCTCCGGTCGACGCGCCTGAGGGAACAGCGGCGCGTCCGAAGGAACCCTCTTCGAGCGTGACATCAACCTCCACAGTCGGGTTTCCACGACTGTCGAGAATCTCACGTGCGGCGATATCGATGATGGCTGTCATTCACGCTCCCCTGTCCGGCGGCTCTCTATTCGATACGGGAGCGGAGCGGAAGCGGCAGCCGGGGCATTTTCCAAGCAGCTGATGCCGAGAGCGGGCCAGGTCAGCCGGCCTGGCCCGCCGATTACGCAATCAGCTGGCGCGCTGCACGTCGCTCGCCATCATCTTCCCGTTCTGCGTCTGATAGGTGACCTTCACCTTCTCGCCGACCTTGTAGTCGCCGAACTTCCACGTCGAAGGCACCTGGAAGATCCTGCCGTCGGTGAGTGTGATCTGATGCTTCGCTGGATCGAGCGACTTGATCGTATCGGTCGTCGAAGCCGCGAGCGCGGCGCCGGCGGTGGTCACTACAAAAGCGGCAAGCGCCGCGGAGATAAGAGACCTACGCATAAGTAGCCTCCATTGCTCCAGAGCTGGCGACCAGGGCACTCTGTCCTGGCCTGACTGACCAGCCCGCGAACGCTACTCCCGGCGGACTCCGCCGCCCTAGTGAACAAAAGATAATTCCGGCGCGACTTGAATCGCCGCAAAGCCCGAGCGAGCACGTGCATTGCGACTGATTACGCCATAATCGCTCGCCCTTCGTTTCTCCCTCGTATGCCTTTGGCCTCGATCCGATGCCACGTCGCCAGGGGAACGGATCAAGACCCCGGCGCGTTGCGAAAGGTGACGGGCGGCCTGTCACCGGGCCGATCTCGGCAACCCCCGGAAAGGATAGAAACATGGGCCTTTTCACTAAGGACATCACGACTTTTGACGACCTCTTCGTGCACACGCTGCGCGACATCTACTACGCGGAGAAGCAGATCCTGAAGGCGCTTCCGAAGCTGATCGAGAAGGCGACGAACCCGCAGCTCAAGCAGGGTCTCGAGCAGCATCGTAGGGAAACGGAAGGTCACGTCCAACGCCTGGAGCAGGTGTTCAAGATGCACGGCGTCGAGGCGAAGGCGGTCGACTGCCCGGCGATCGACGGCATCATAAAGGAGTCGAACGAAATCGCCGGCGACATCAGCGACAAGGAAGTCCTGGATGCTGCGATCGTAGCTGCCTGCCAGGCGGTGGAGCACTACGAGATCACACGCTACGGCACCCTCGTTGAATGGGCGAAGCAGCTTGGCCGCCCCGACTGCGCGAGCGTGCTCGTGCAAACCCTCCAGGAAGAAAAGGCGGCGGACGAGAAGCTGACCAAACTGGCGGAAGGCGGGATCAATCGGCGCGCCGCGTAACGGGTTGTCGGCAATACACCGCTCCCCAAAAATGGCTGCTCCGGCAGCCATTTTTTTTCCGTCGCATTTCGGCCCAAAGCGGGGAGGACTGGGCGCAATCATGATCTTTTCGAGGCTTGGGAACTCCGAGCGACGCCGCGAATTGCGAACCCATGGATGCAACTTGGAGGATGACATGCGTTCGTTCTTAAGCGGTGGTTTCGCCCTTGCCCTTTTGGCCGCAGTCGGCGTCGGCGCCTGCAGCGATGCCGGCGACAACACCTCGTCGCCGCAGGCTACGGCGCCAGCGGAAGATCCGGCTGCGACCGGATCACTGCCGGCAGACGAGGGTGTGCCGGCCGCAGAGCCCGATCCTGCATCGCCGCCTCCGGCTGCACCGGTTCAGTAGAGCCGGCTCGGATTCTATTGCTGCTTCGCCAGCTGGTCGAACTGGATCAGCCGGCGGAGCAGTTCTTCTATTTTGCCAAGCGGCAGCATCGAAGCTCCGTCCGAGGGAGCGCTATCCGGGTCCGGATGCGTTTCGATGAAGATGCCGGCGACGCCTACGGCGACGGCAGCCCGCGCGAGAACTGGCACCATCTCTCGGTCGCCGCCGGAGGCGTTCCCCATCCGGCCCGGCGCCTGCACAGCATGTGTGGCGTCGAAGATGATCGGGGCCCCCAATTCAGCCATGAGGGGGAGCGCCCGCATGTCGGTGACAAGAGTGTTGTAGCCGAAGGACACTCCCCGTTCCGTCAGGAGCACGTTCCGGTTCCCGCTCTCGACGACTTTTGCAAGCACGGGACGCATGTCCCACGGCGCCAGGAATTGCCCCTTTTTCACGTTCACCGCGCGCCCGGTGCGGGCAGCCGCAACGAGGAGATCGGTCTGGCGGGAGAGGAACGCCGGTATTTGCAGAACATCAACGACCTCCGCAACTTCGGCACATTGCGCCGGCTCGTGCACATCCGTCAGGACGGGAATTCCGAAGTCGCTCTTGAGGTCGACGAACACTGGTAGCGCCGCTTCTAGTCCGAGGCCGCGCTTGCCATACAGGCTGGTGCGGTTCGCCTTGTCGAAGCTGGTCTTGTAGACGAGACCAATTGCCAGCCGCCGGCAAATCTCCGTCAAGGCGCCCGCGACCTCGAAGGCATGGTCGCGGCTTTCCATCTGACATGGCCCCGCAATCAGCGCGAGCGGCAGGCGGTTTCCAAATCGCACCCCTCCGACCTCGACGACTGCGTTCGGCTCAGGCATGGGACACCTCCGCAAAGGCGAGCACGGCGCCGAGGCCTGGCTGCGCCGGCACCACCAGCCGCTGGCCGATCCGCGCGGCATTCGCGACCGGTTCCACGGATCGAAGGTCGGAGACGGCAATATCGAAGGCCGCGAGGAGCAGGCCCTCGCGCGGCTGCGGGGCATCCTGACCATAGCGGGCGTGAAAGCCCGCGGGCGTCAGAATGGAGACGCTCTGGCCTTCGATCACCGCTTCTATTCCAAGCGAGGTCGTCCGCAGCTCGCGCGTGCCGGTGATGGTGGACAGGAGAATGTGGAAATCAGCGGGGTTTTCCGCCACGGCCACGACCGCCGACACGCCGAGCGCACCGTTGGCGTGCCGCATCAGCTCCGCCGTAAAAAGTGCATCCGGCATCAGGTGCTGGCAGGACAAAAAAGTCGCATCAGGGGCGGCCTCCGAATGGGCGAAGGCGACCGCTACGCCTATCTCACGTGTGGCTCCGTCGAGCGAATTGGCTGGGCGCGCGAACCGGAGCACCGGGCCGTCGCCAAAGTGAGCATTCTGGAATTCGGTGCGGTCGGCTTCAGCATCGATGCTCTTCAGCGCCAGCATGGCAAATCCCTCACCTCTGCGTTCGGTGTAGCGCCTCAGCCGCCGTACGAAGAAGTTGCCTTCCGCCGCGGCCATGTCCGCGCCCGCGCGATCAAGGATCGTGATCGGTTCCAGATAGGTGCGATTCTGGAAGAGGACGCAGCAATTGCCGGTGCCGAACGGGTGCTGGGCGTCCGGCGCCACTGTGAAGCCGAGCGCGGTCAAGGTTGCGCGAGCCAGCGTGAGCGTCGTGACCGGCAGAACGAGGTGGTCGATGGCGCGCGGCCGTATAGTCACAAGATTGCCTGAGCTCATAAATCGTTCTGAAGCGTGCCTGCCTATCGTCCCCTCGCTCACACGTCAAAGAAGGGGCACGACGGGAGACTCCTCCAGTGACCGCATTTCTCGGGTAGCGCTTGAAGCTAGGAACGCTCCGGAGAGCACAGACCCCTCACCCGTCCTTTTCCCAAGCGAAGGGGGCATCCTCGCCCGCAGGGCAGAGGTTCTCATCCCCCGCCAAATCTTCCGAGCGTTTCGCCAATCCTAAGTGCTTGAACTACCGAATCGCTCGATTGCCGGAAGCAGCGCGTCGGTGTCCAGACGCTCCACTAAAAGATCGTCCAGCGAAAAGGGCGAATGTGCTGGCAGCTGTACAGCACGATCGCTCTCAAGGAGCAACGCGGACTGTTCCCGCGCCAACGTCCAGAGTTCCTCGATATCGATGCGCCGGCGCATGGACGGGGTGAAGCGGCGCCGCATTTCGGAATGGAAACCGAAAATCTCGCCACGCCAATGCCGCGCTGCTTCCGAATGAGGTTCGAGCAGCAATTTTATCAGATGCAGAAAGATGAGCTGAAGATTGCTCTCGACCGCCGCGAGCTCGGATCGCCCCACGCTCTCTACCTCTTCCGCCACGTTCTCGATATCGAGTTCATTCGGGAGGTTTCGCCGGATGCGGGAAAGGCCGCGGATGGCCGAGGCCTGCTGCTCGGACCAGAGAAGTATATCCTCATCGTATAGGCTCGGATGGGTCACAGCCGCTCCGGACGCACTGCGGGGAGACGGAAAGTCCTATCACACCAGGCGGCTTTGCTCCACGGCCGCGCCGATGAAGGAAGCGAAGAGCGGGTGCGGCTGGAACGGCCGCGATTTCAGCTCCGGGTGATATTGCACGCCGACGAACCAGGGATGGTCGGCGAATTCGATGGTCTCGGGCAGCAGATTGTCGGGGGACATTCCGGCAAAGCAGAGCCCCGCATCCTCCAGCCGGTCCCTGTATTCGATGTTCACCTCGTAGCGGTGCCGATGCCGCTCGCTGATCTCGGTTTCGCCATAGATCTCCGAGATCCGGCTCCCTGCCTTGAGGATGGCGGAATAGGCGCCGAGCCGCATCGTGCCGCCGAGGTCGCCCTGCGCAAGCCGCTTCTCCAGTTCGTTCCCCTTCAGCCATTCGGTCATGAGGCCGACCACGGGCTGGTCGGTCTCGCCGAATTCCGAAGAGCTCGCGCTGTTGATGCCGGCCAGGTGGCGGGCGGCCTCGATCACCGCCATCTGCATGCCGAAGCAGATGCCGAAGAACGGCACTTTTCGGGTGCGGGCGAAGGTGACGGCGTTGATCTTGCCTTCCGTTCCGCGTTCGCCGAAACCGCCCGGCACCAGAATGCCGTTCACGCCCTCCAGGTAGGGCGCCGGATCCTCCTTCTCGAAGATCTCGCTTTCGATCCAATCGAGATTGACCCGCACGCTCTTGGCGATGCCGCCATGCTGCAGCGCCTCGATCAGTGACTTATAGGCATCCTTCAACCCCGTATATTTGCCGACGACCGCGATGGTGACCTCGCCTTCGGGATGACGCAGGATGCGGCAGATTTCGCGCCAGCGCACTAAATCGGGCGGAGGCGCATTCTGCACGCCAAAGGCAGCGAGCACTTCACGGTCGAGCCCGGCCTCGTGATAGGCGATCGGAACGTCGTAGATCGAGTCCACGTCGAGCGCCGGGATGACCGCGCTTTGGCGCACGTTGCAGAAGAGAGCGAGCTTGCGGCAGTCGCTCTCCGGGATCGGGCGATCGCTCCGCACCAGCAGGATGTCAGGCTGGATGCCGATCGAGCGCAGCTCCTTGACCGAATGCTGCGTCGGCTTGGTCTTCAGCTCGCCGGCCGTGGCGATGAAGGGCACAAGCGTCAGGTGGATGTAGACGGCATGGCCGCGCGGCAGGTCGTTGCCGAGCTGGCGGATAGCTTCGAAGAAGGGGAGCCCCTCGATGTCGCCGACGGTGCCGCCGATCTCGCAGAGCACGAAGTCGAAGCCGTCGTTGCCGTCGAGGACAAAGGCTTTGATGGCGTCGGTGACATGCGGGATCACCTGTACGGTGCCGCCGAGATAGTCGCCGCGACGCTCCTTCGCGATGATCTCCTGGTAGATGCGCCCGGTGGTGATGTTGTCCTGGCGATTGGCGGAACGGCCGGTAAAGCGTTCGTAATGGCCGAGATCGAGGTCGGTCTCGGCGCCGTCGTCGGTGACGAAGACCTCGCCGTGCTGATACGGGCTCATCGTCCCCGGATCGACGTTCACGTAGGGGTCGAGCTTGCGGAGCCGCACCTTATAGCCGCGCGCCTGCAGAAGCGCGCCGAGCGCCGCCGAAGCGAGACCCTTGCCAAGTGAGGAGACCACGCCGCCGGTAATGAAGATGTACCGCGCCATGGGATTTGAGCCTTAGCGCGGCCGGAGCGATTCGACGAGTCAAAAAAGCGATCGCGATGGCGGCGCGGCGCTTGCCCTTACTGCGCTCCTCCGCCGCCAGCGGGCGGCGTCTGCGGGCCGGGCGCCTCGGTGCTTGCCGCCGGCGGTTGCGCCGGCGCGGCGGGAGCGGCGTTGTTGGCGTCGGGGGCGGCGTTGTTGGCGTCGGGGGCGGCATTGTTGGCGCCGGGCGCGGCCGGGGTCGAACCGTTTGGAGCCGATGCCCCGCCGCCTTCCGAGCTGCCGCCGAGCTGCCGCAGCAGGTCCTCGGCGCTTGTCGGGGGCGCCGCCGGCACCGGCGCGGCCGGCGCTTCGGCCGGGGTCGTGGCGCGTCCGGGAATCGCCTCCAGGATGTCCGAGGGCCGCGTCTCGAGCCTGGAGAGAAGCGCCAGACTGAGCGACGTGACGAAGAACACAACCGCGAGAATGGCGGTGGAGCGCGTCAGCACGTTGCCAGCGCCGCGCCCGGTCATAAAGCCGCCCGAGCCGCCGCCGATACCGAGCGCGCCGCCTTCGGAGCGCTGCAGCAGCACGAGCCCGATCATGGCGAGCACCACCATCAGGTGGATCACGATAATTACAGTCGTCATTCCTGCTTCCTTGCGACCGCGCCTTCTATAGGAGGCGGACGGTTGTTTGAAGGGTCATCCGCGCGCTGCGGCTTTGACGATGGCGAGGAAGTCCGCAGCCTTGAGGCTGGCGCCGCCCACCAGGCCGCCCCCCACCTCCGCCACAGAGAGGATCGCTGCGGCATTATCCGGCTTCATCGACCCGCCATAGAGAATACGGACCCCCCCTCCGAACCCGTCAAATCGCCGCACCAGAATGGCACGGATATGGGCATGCGCCGCGGCGATGTCGCCCTCACCCGCCACCCGTCCGGTGCCGATGGCCCAGACCGGCTCGTAAGCGACCACGATGCCGGCCGGATCGGCGTCAGGGACAGAGCCCTCCAGCTGCCGCGAGAGCACCTCGAGCGTCACACCCTCGTCCCGTTCCTTCTCCGTCTCGCCAATGCAGATGATGGCGAGGAGGCCGGCGCGCGCGGCCGCCACAGCCTTTTCCCGCACCGCCGCATCGGTCTCGCCATGCTCGGTGCGCCGCTCCGAATGGCCGACGATCACGGCGCTCGCCCCGGCGTCGCGCAACATTTCCGCCGAGAGGTCCCCGGTATGGGCGCCCGAAGCCATCGCATGGCAATCCTGCCCGCCGATTAGGAGCGGCGCGTCTCTGGTCGTCCAGCGCATCTGCGCGATCAGCGTAGCCGGCGGGCAAAGCATCACGTCCACCTTGTCGCGCGCCGCCTCCGCTCCCCTGGCGATGGCGGACGCGTCGGGCAGGCTCGCCGCCAGCCCGTTCATCTTCCAGTTGCCGGCGATCAGCGGACGCATGGATGCGGGGCCTCCTCGGGAATCTCCGTCGCGCCTCCCCTCACGCAACGAAGGGAGGGAGCGCTTGGCAGCGGGTAGCGGCGGTCTTATGTTCGTTCCGCCGGGGCGACGCACCCGGCGTTTTCTTGTCGGCGAGAGGCTCTTTCATGCTGAACCAGATGCGTCAAGCGGCGCAGGGCGGGGTTTCCAAGGTCCTGATGCTCATCCTCCTCATCAGCTTCGCGATCTGGGGGGTTGGCAGTTACGAGGGCTTCCGGACCGGAACCGTCGCCACGGTTGGCGACGCAAGCGTCACCGTGCAGGAATTCGGCCGCGCCTATGACGAGGCGACGCGCGCGGCGCAGCAGACCGGGCAGCAGCCGAATGCCGATCAGGTGCTGTCGGGATTGCTGGTCGGCGCCGCGCTCGACGACGAGGCGAGCGACTTCGGGCTCGGCGTGTCGAACGAGCGCGTGGCCAAAGAGATCGCCACCGTGCCTGTGTTCAAAGGACCGGACGGGAACTTCGATCACGAGCGGTTCGCCGCGGTGCTGCAGAACGCCCGCATGGATCCGGACCAGTATGTGAAGGATACACGGCGCGGCCTGATCCGCGGTCAGGTGGTCAACTCGGTAGGGGCCGGCGTGGGCGTGCCGAAGCCGCTGATCGAGGCCGTCTACCGCATGCAGAACGAGGAGCGGACCGTCTCCTACGTAGTGGTGGGAGCGGAGGCGGTCGAGCCGGTCGCGACGCCGGGCGAATCCGACCTGCAGGCCTATTACGCCGAGAACAAGGAGCGCTTCGGGGCCCCCGAATACCGCAAGCTCGGCCTGCTGACGCTCGACCCCGCCGCCCTCGCCGATCCGAAGGCGGTGACCCCAGAGGAGGTCGCGGCCGAATACGAGAACCGCAAGGCGAACTTCACCCAGCCGGAGCGGCGCCGCATCGAACAGGTCAGCTTCGACAACGCCGCCGACGCGGAAGCGGCGCTCGCTGCGGTGAAGGGGGGAAAGGATTTCAAAGCGGTCGCCGAGGAACGTGGGCTGAAGCCTTCCGACATCGATCAGGGCATGAAGACGAAGGCGGAGATGCTCGACCCGGCGGTGGCCGCGGCGGCGTTCTCAGCCGCGCCGCAGCAGCCGCTGGCGGTCACGGCAGGCGCCATCCAGCCGGTGCTGATCCGGGTGACCGAGGTGCAGCCGGGCTCGGTGACGCCGCTCGCCTCGGTAGAGGGGCGGCTGCGGGAGGACATTGCGAAGCGAAGCGCGCGCGAGCGCATCGAGGATGTCTATGACCAGGTGGAGGACGAACGCGCGGCCGGCTCCACGCTCGCCGAGACGGCGGAGAAGCTGTCGCTGCCCTACCGCGTCATCGAAAACGTGTCGAAGGACCTGAAGACGCCGGAGGGTGAGACCCTCTCCGACATCCCAAATGGAAGCGCCGTCGTGACGGAGGCGTTCGACAGCGATGTCGGCGTGGAGAACAGCGCCGTGCGGGCCGCCGACGCGTGGGTATTCTTCGACGTGCTCGAAATCACTCCGGCGCGCGACCGCACGCTTGATGAGGTGCGCGAGGAAGCGGTGAGCGGCTGGAAAGCGGAGGAGCTGAAGAAGCGCATTGCCGAGCGTGCGGAGACGCTGTTCCAGCGCCTGAAGGGTGGCGCGACGCTTGCTTCGATCGCAGCCGAAATCGGACAGGAGGCGCAGACGATCGAGCATGTGAAGCGCGGCGAGCCGCCGGCGGGTCTGACGGCCAACGCCGCCGCGCAGGCATTCGCCGGCCCTGAGGGGCACGTCGCCAACGCCGAGGGCAGCGGCGACAGCCGCATCCTCCTGCACGTCGACAACGTCATCGTGCCGGCTTTTTTCGAAGAGGCGGCCGGCGTCGACGCGATCAAGAAGCGGCTGTCGGACTCGCTCCAGCAGGAGCTGGTCGCGACTTATAGCGCGCAGCTCCTGGCCGGTCGCGACACCAGCATCAACGATGCCGTCTACCGGCAGGTGAGCGGACAGCCGCAAGCCCAGTAATGCAGGTCGAGCCGTCGTTCGAGGTCTTCGAGAGCGCGCATCGGACGGAGGTCCCGCAGCTGGTCTGGACCCGGCTGGTGTCCGACCTGGAGACACCGGTCTCCGCTTTCCTGAAGCTCGCCGGCAATCGCCATAACGCGTTTCTCCTGGAATCGGTGGAGGGGGGAGCGGCCCGCGGCCGCTACTCGATGCTCGGCTTCGACCCGGACCTGATCTTCCGGGCGGCAGGAGCGCGTGCCCAGATCGCGCGCGCCCCCGACCTGACGCGCTTCGAAAGCTGTGCTGAGGACGCGCTGACGGCGCTCCGCCGTTTGATCGAAGACAGCCGGATCGCGGTGCCGAGCGGATTGCCGCCGATGGCAGCGGGAGTCTTCGGCTACCTCGCCTACGACATGGTGCGGCTGATGGAGGTGCTGGCGGAACCGAGACCGGTGGCCCTCGACGTGCCGGACGCGATCCTGATCCGGCCACGACTCGTGGCGATCTTCGATGCGGTGCGGGACGAGTTGACCTTGGTGACGCCGGTGCGGCCGGAGCCCGGCCTCTCCGCGCGCACCGCCTATGATCGTGCGGTCAACCGCCTGATCGAGGTGATCGATGCGCTCGACCGGCCGCTCGAGCATGCGCCCGCCATGGCGGATGTCGCGCTTACCGGGGACGTCGAGTCCAACACCAGCCCCGACGAATACAAGGCCATGGTCGGGCGGGCGAAGGACTACATCTCTGCCGGCGACATCTTCCAGGTCGTGCTGTCGCAGCGTTTCGAGGCGCCCTTCCCGCTCCCGGCCTTCTCGCTTTATCGCGCGCTGCGGCGGCTGAACCCGTCACCTTTCCTCTATTTCCTCGACTTCGAGGGTTTTTCGATCGTCGGCTCCAGTCCAGAAATCCTGGTCAGGGTCCGCGACGGAGAGGTGACCATCCGGCCGATCGCGGGAACGCGTCCGCGCGGCGGCACGCCTGAGGAGGACAAGCGCCTCGGGGAGGAGCTGCTCGCCGATCCCAAGGAGCGCGCCGAGCACCTGATGCTCCTCGACCTCGGGCGGAACGACGCCGGTCGGGTCTCGGCGATCGGCAGCGTGCGGGTGACGGACCAGTTCTTCCTCGAGCACTACAGCCACGTCATGCACATCGTCTCGAACGTGGTCGGGAAGCTGCGCCCGGACTGCGACCCGCTCGATGCGCTCGCCGCCGGCTTCCCCGCCGGCACCGTCTCCGGCGCGCCGAAGGTGCGGGCCATGCAGATCATCGACGAGCTGGAGAAGGAAAAGCGGGGGCCTTACGCGGGCTGCGTCGGGTATTTCTCCGCCGACGGCGCGATGGACACCTGCATCGTGCTGCGCACGGCGGTGGTGAAGGACGGAAAGGTTTATGTGCAGTCCGGGGCCGGCATCGTCGCCGATTCCAACCCCGACTCGGAACAGCGGGAATGCATCGCCAAGGCCGCCGCGATTTTCCGCGCGGCCGACGAGGCGCGCCGCTTCGCCAGCCAGGCCCAGAAAGGCCAGTGACCGGGAGCCCAGTGAGCGGGCGGCCGTCGTTGGTCCTTCTTTCACTTACGTATTTCTTCGCTCTTCCTGCTCGAAACGCGTCGATCGCTGACGAAACCAGAAGAGGCGGCGGTCGAAAGCCTGGCGGAACGAAGCGCTCCTAGCCTCCTCATCCCGAGGCCATCCCGGCCCCAGGTCGAGTTCGGGAGAGCACCATGAGCAGGACCGATTTTGACACCCGCCAGACGTTGCGCGCCGAGCGGCTCGTTCCGCCGGAAGATGTGGCGCACTACATGCAGCAGGGAGAGCGGATGGCCGATGGGATCGTCGAATCCTGCGCCATGATGCGGCAGGTGCTTGCCGGCATCCGCCAGCTCAGCCGGATGTTTGGTCCCGCACGATGGAAAGACGCATCGGGCACACCTCGTAGCGGCCTATCCCCGCGGTGACGACGGGATCCTCGGCCATCATCGCGCGGGCCTCGGCCTCGTCGGCGGCCTCGACGATACCCATTCCCCACGCGCCCTTCGGGTCGAAGACCGGCCCGAAGGCGATCTCTGGACCGCGCTCGGCGAGGCTCGCGAGAAAGTCGGCGTGAGCTTGCATCGCGGCCCGCTCGTCCGCCGTCATGTCCGTGGCGAAGGTCGGACGCGGCGGGATGAGCTTCAGGAAGAAGTGCGGCATCGGGAGGTCGCCACGATCAGGAGGCTGTTGCGGGCGCGATGTAGTCAATCAGCGCGCGCGCATCGTGACGAGCGTCGACCATCCCGTAGGTCGCGCGCCACGGACGCCCGAGCCGCGTCTCGATGAAGGCATCGGCAAACACCGGGGGATAATCCCGCCGCAGCGCCGCGGCCGCGGCGGTCAGCGCCAGCTGCTCGACCAGAATACGCGCTGAGCCGGCGTCCTCGCCGGCAACAGCCGCGGCGGCCGCGAGCACATCGAGAGCAGCCTTGGAGCCGCGCCCGAGCTCGCTGCCGATCGTCTCCAGGACCTGCTCGAAGACCGCCGCCCCTTTGAGGGCCCGCACCACGTCGAGCGCCATGACGTTGCCGGAGCCTTCCCAGATGGCATTGACGGGCGCCTCGCGGTAGAGCCGCGGCAGCGCGCTCTCCTCGACGTAGCCGTTGCCGCCGAGGCATTCCATGCATTCATAGAGGAAAGCGGGCGCGGTCTTGCAGACGAAGTATTTGACGGCGGGAGTCATCAGCCGCGCATAGGCGGCCTCCGCCGGCTGCCCATCGGCCATGTCGAAGGCCTCCGCCAACCGCAGCGATAAGGCGAGCGAAGCGGCAAGATCGAGCGCCATATCGGCGAGCACGCGCAGCATGAGCGGCTGGTCGATCAGCTTGTCGCCGAAAACCGAGCGGTGGCGGACGTGATGGACGGCTTCCGCGAAGCCGGCGCGCATCAGTCCCGCGGAGGCGACGGCGCAATCGAGACGCGTGAGCGTGACCATCTCAAGGATAGTCGCGATCCCTTTCCCCTCGTCGCCGATGCGCCAGGCGCCGGTGTCCTGAAACTCCACCTCGGCCGAGGCGTTGGAGCGGTTGCCTAGCTTGTCCTTGAGCCGCTCCAGCCGGATCGCATTGCGCCTGCCATCCGGAAAGAAGCGGGGCATCAGAAAGCAGGTGAGCCCACCCGGCGCCTGCGCGAGCACGAGGAAAGCGTCCGACATCGGGGCGGAGAAGAACCATTTGTGCCCGGCGATCCGGTAGAGGCCGTCGGCATCCGGAACGGCCCGCGTCCGGTTCGCGCGCACATCGGTGCCGCCCTGCCGCTCGGTCATGCCCATGCCGAGGGTGACGCCGCGCTTCTCCGCGGCCGGTCGGAAGGCCTTGTCGTAATGGCGCGAGCGGATGCGCGGCTCCCATTCCTCGAGGAGCTCCGGGGCATGCCGCAGGCTCGCCAGCGAGGCGTTGGTCATGGTCATGGGGCAGACGTGGCCGCACTCCGTTTGTGCGGTCATGTAGAGGCGGATGGCGCGGGCGCGGTGACGCAATCCCGCCTCCTCCTCGCTCCGGTCGGACGCGGAACAATGCAGCCCGGCGAGCACGGAGCGCCGCATCAAAGCGTGGTAGGCGGGGTGAAACTCCACCTGGTCGATACGCTCGCCGCGCGCGTCGTAGCGCTGCAGTTCCGGTGCGAAGCGGTTGGCGAGGCGGGCGAACTCACGCGCTTCGTGCGTTCCCCAGAAGGCGCCGATGCGGGAGAGATCCTGACGCACCGAATCCGGAAAGCCGGAGGCGGCGGAATCGAGCAGCGGATCGGATTCGAAGAGGTTGGCGCCGCCGTAAGGCGGTGGCTGGTTGAACTCGATCGCCTCCTCCCGATTGCTCATCGACGGTCTTCCTGTGCGCAAGCCGGCAAACAGAAACTCCCTGATTGCTCCCCGTCGATGGAACTCCTATAGGCACGACTTTAATGGCTTACGAGTTCCCGCACAGACACCTTCTCGGGATAGAGGGCCTCTTCCCGCAGGACATAGCGTTTCTCCTCGATTCGGCCGAAGCGGCCATCGGCATCAATCGCCAGGCCGAGAAGAAGAAGGCGACGCTCCGCGGCCGCACGCAGATCAACCTCTTCTTCGAAGCTTCCACCCGCACGCAGTCCTCCTTCGAGCTGGCGGGGAAGCGGCTCGGGGCGGACGTCATGAACATGGCGGTCGCGTCCTCCTCCCTGAAGAAGGGCGAGACGCTGATCGACACGGCGATGACGCTGAACGCCATGCGACCGGACCTACTGGTCGTGCGTCATCACGCGGCCGGAGCCGTGGCGCTCCTCGCGCAGAAGGTGGATTGCGCCGTCATCAACGCCGGAGACGGCGCGCACGAGCATCCCACGCAGGCTTTGCTCGACGCCCTGACCATCCGCCGACACAAGGGCCGCCTCTCAGGCCTGCTGGTGGCGATCTGCGGCGACATCGCCCATTCGCGGGTCGCGCGTTCGAACATCCTGCTCCTCGCCGCCATGGGTGCGCGCGTGCGCGTCGCCGCCCCGTCCACACTCATGCCGGCGGGCATCGACCGGCTCGGCGTGGAAGTCTGCACCTCGATGCGCGCCGGCCTTGCCGACGCCGACGTGGTGATGATGCTGCGCCTGCAGCGCGAGCGCATGAGCGCCGCCTATGTGCCGAGCGTGCGGGAATATTTCCGCATCTGGGGCCTCGACGCGGAGAAGCTCGCCTTCGCCAGGCCAGATGCGATCGTCATGCATCCAGGACCCATGAACCGCGGCGTCGAGATCGACCCGATGATCGCCGACGGCGTGCAGAGCGTCATTCGCGAGCAGGTGGAGATGGGCGTGGCGGTCCGCATGGCGGTGCTGGAGGCGCTCGGGCGGCATCTGCCTAAGGTGGTCGGGCTCGTCGCATGAACGCGCCGACGCTCTTAACGAACGCGCGCATCGTCGACCCCTCGCGTGGGCTCGACGAACGCGGCGCGGTGCTGATCGCGGACGGCCGTATCGTCGCCGCCGGCCGGGACGCCTCGAACCAGGGAGCGCCAGAGGGCGCGGAGGTGGTGGACTGCAAGGGCGCCATGATCTGCCCCGGGCTGGTCGACATGCGCGTCTTCGTAGGGGAACCTGGCGGCGAGCATCGCGAGACGCTGGAGACGGCGAGCCGCGCCGCCGCCGCCGGCGGCGTGACCACCATCGTCACCATGCCCGACACCGACCCCGTGATCGACGACCCGGCGCTGGTGGATTTCGTCTACCGGCGGGCGCGCGACACCGCGCTCGTGCGCGTGCATCCCATGGCGGCGGCGACACGCCGATTGGAAGGCGCCGAGCTTTCCGAATACGGGCTGCTGCAGGAAGCCGGCGCCGTCGCCTTCACGGATGGCCGACGATCCATCGCCAACGCCAAGGTGATGCGCAACGCCCTGACCTATGCGCGCGACTTCCAGGCACTGGTGGTCCATCACGTGGAGGATCCCGATCTGGCGGGGACGGGCGTGATGAACGAGGGCGAGACCGCCACGCGGCTGGGGCTGCCCGGGGTGCCGAAAGAGGCGGAGACGATCATCCTCGATCGCGACCTCCGGCTCGCCCTGCTAACCGGCGGCCGCTACCATGCGGCGCAAGTCTCCTGCGCGGAATCCGTGTCAGCGCTGCGGCGCGCGAAAGAGTCGGGCCACCGCCTCTCCGCCGGCGCGGCCATCGCGCACCTCAGCCTGAACGAGAACGACATCGGCGCCTACCGCACCTTCTTCAAGATGTCACCGCCACTCCGCTCGGAGGAGGACCGGCTGGCGCTGATTGAGGCGCTCGCGGACGGTACGATCGACACGGTCTGTTCGGCGCACGATCCGCAGGATGTCGAGGGCAAGCGGCAGCCCTTCGCGGAGGCAGCCGACGGCGCCGTGGGGCTCGAGACCATGTTGGCGGTCGGTCTGCGTCTTGTGCATTCGGAGGAAGTGCCGCTGCAGCGCCTGATCGAGGCGATGAGCACCGCGCCGGCGCGCCTGCTTGGCCTTGAGGCGGGAACGCTGGCCCCCGGCGCTGCCGCTGATCTGATCGTCGTGGACCTGGAGCGGCCATGGATTGTGCGCGAGGAGGAGCTTCACTCGCGCTCGCGGAATTCCGCCTTTGAAGGAGCGCGGCTCACCGGCAAGGTGGTGCGAACGATGGTCGGCGGCCGCACGGTCCACCACGCGCACTGACGGCGAGCAGTCGGACGTGCCCGATCCCGGTCTCGCCCCGTCCCTCCTGCTCGCCCTGTGCGCCGGCTACCTGCTCGGTTCCATCCCGTTCGGACTGATCCTGACGCGGCTTGCCGGCCTCGGCGACATCCGTTCTATCGGGTCCGGCAATATCGGCGCCACCAATGTCCTGCGCACCGGCCACAAGGGACTGGCGGTCGCGACCCTGCTGCTCGACGGGTTGAAAGGAACGCTCGCGGTGCTGCTCGGGTGGAGGCTTGGCGCGGATGCGGCGCTCGCCGCCGGATGCGCCGCCTTCGTTGGACATTGCTCTCCGGTCTGGCTGAAGTTCAGGGGCGGCAAGGGCGTCGCCACTTACCTCGGCATTCTCCTCGGTCTCCACTGGCCGACGATGATTGCAGCGGCGCTCGCCTGGATCGCGACGGCGGCCGTCAGCCGCTACTCCTCACTCTCCGCGCTCGTGGCCAGTGTCGTTGCGCCGCTTTCGCTCGGGGCTTTTGGGCGGGTGCGCGAGGCGGCCGTGGTCGCCCTCCTCTCGATCCTGCTGTGGGTTCGCCATCGCGCAAACCTGAGACGCCTCGTGGCCGGCGAGGAAAGCAGGATCGGCGCGAAGTGAGACCAGCGCGCGCCCCGCGTTTCATGATGGTTTCTGCGGGTTGCCGCACAGCGGGCCCTCCTCCATGGTGCTGGGATGGACCAGCGCGCAGTGCAGATCGAGGCCGGCGGAGTCACGCTGAGCGATGAGCAGAAGCTTGCCTGGCTGCGCCTGATCCGCAGCGAGAATGTCGGGCCGGCGACATTCCGCAGCCTGATCAACCATTTCGGAACCGCGCAGGCGGCGATCGAGGCGCTGCCGGAACTCTCCCGGCGCGGCGGCGCCACACGCGCGATCCGCGTCGCCAGCCGCACCGACGGGGAGCGCGAAATGGAAGCGGCCGCCCGCATCGGCGCGCACTTTGTGGGGGTGGGCGAACCGCACTACCCGCCATGGCTCCGCCATGCCGACGCGCCGCCGCCGCTGCTCGCGGTGCGCGGCGAAGTTCGCTGCCTCACGGCACCGGCCGTGGCGATCGTCGGCGCCCGCAATGCTTCCGTCGCCGGGCGTAAGATGGCGGCCCTGCTGGCCAAGGGGCTCGGCGACGCCGATCTGGTCGTGGTCTCCGGCCTCGCGCGCGGCATCGATGCGGCGGCGCATCAGTCGGCGCTCTCCGGCGGGACGATTGCTGTATTCGCCGGCGGGGTCGACGTGATCTACCCCCCGGAGCACGGGGCGCTGTTCGCCGAAATTGCCGAGCGCGGCGGGTGCGGGGTGAGCGAGATGCGGCTCGGCTGGGAGCCGCGGGCGCGGGACTTTCCACGCCGCAACCGCATCATCGCCGGCATGAGCCTCGCCACCATCGTCGTGGAGGCGGCCGCGCGGTCCGGGTCGCTGATCACCGCGCGGCTCGCGCTTGAACAGAACCGCGAAGTCTTCGCCGTGCCTGGGTCGCCGCTCGACCCCCGCGCCGCCGGCAGCAACAACCTGATCAAGCAGGGGGCGCGGCTCGTCACGGAAGTCGCCGACGTGATCGAAGCGGTGCGGCCGATGCTCGGAGAGGAGCCGCGCCCCGTTGCCTCCTTCGCGGCGGCCGCCGCCACCGCACCAGCGGCAGAGCCGGACGACAGCGACCGCGGGCGCATTCTGGAGGCGCTTGGGCCAACGCCGGTGGAAGTCGACGAGATCATCCGCTTCACCCGGCTCCCGGCCCGCAGCGTGCATGTGCTCCTGCTCGAACTGGAGCTCGCTGGCCGCATCGAGCGGCATCCCGGTCAGCGCGTATCGCTGCAATAATCTTCAGGAACAGGCCGCTGGTAAAGCCAGCCTCTTAGGAATCGGAGCCGGCTTCCTGTCCCGGTTCGCTCACCTCCCGCCACGCCTCGAGGACGACCATGTCGATCAGATAAGCAAGAAGCGGAAACCGGTGCGCCGCGGCCACCCCGGCTAGGCGGCTTCCTTCGAGCGCAATGTGCTCGGCAGCAGCGATTCTGCTTGCGAAATCATCCTCGCGGGAAAGAATGAGTGCCATCGTCGCGACTCGTTGCGCCGCCTCAAGTATACTACCCTGAGTTTCATTGCCATAGGATTGTTCAACCGGCGGGAGTTTCCCTCCGGTACGCTCGACCGGACCTGCGGCAACGCCTCCGGGGCTTGACCGGGCAGAGCGCACCATCCAATTGACCGCGCAGGCACATACCGCGCCCGGTTCCGACGGCGGAGTTCTCCATGGATGTCGTGATTGTCGAATCGCCTGCTAAGGCGAAGACGATCAACAAATATCTCGGACCGGGCTACGAGGTCCTGGCTTCCTACGGCCATGTCCGCGACCTGCCGGCGAAGGACGGCTCCGTGCGTCCTGACGACGATTTCTCCATGGACTGGGAGGTCGATCCGAAGTCGCGCAAACGGCTGTCCGACATCGCCGAGGCGGTCAAGCGCGCCGACCGGGTGATCCTCGCCACCGATCCGGATCGCGAGGGCGAGGCGATCTCCTGGCACGTGCTGCAGGTGCTGAAGGCGAAGAAGGTGCTGCGCGACAAACCGGTGGCGCGGGTGGTCTTTAACGCGGTGACGAAACAGGCCGTGCGCGATGCGATGAGCCGGCCGCGCGATATCGACGAGCCGCTGGTGGACGCGTATCTCGCGCGGCGGGCGTTGGATTACCTGGTCGGCTTCACCCTTTCGCCGGTGCTCTGGCGAAAACTGCCCGGCGCCCGTTCGGCCGGGCGCGTGCAATCGGTGGCGCTCCGCCTCGTGTGCGACCGCGAAAGCGAGATCGAGCGCTTCCGCCCGCAGGAATATTGGTCGGTCACCGCCGCGCTCCGCACGCCGCGAAACGACGCCTTCAACGCGCGACTGGTCGGACTGGACGGCAGGAAGCTCGATCGGCTCTCGATCGGCAGCGGCGAAGAGGCGGCGGCCGCGCGGCAGCGACTCGAACATGCGACATTCACCGTGGCTTCGGTCGAGGCGAAGCCGCAGCGGCGCAACCCGCAGCCACCCTTCACCACCTCCACGTTGCAGCAGGAGGCGCAGCGCAAGCTCGGCTTCGACGCCAGCCGCACGATGCAGATCGCGCAGCGGCTCTATGAGGGCGTCGACATCGACGGCGAGCCGGTCGGGCTGATCACCTATATGCGCACCGACGGGGTCGATATCGCTCCGGAGGCGCTCGCCTCCGCCCGTCGCGTGATCGAGCAGGAATACGGCGCCCCTTACCTACCCGACGGTCCGCGCCGCTATCACGCGAAGGCGAAGAATGCGCAGGAGGCGCACGAGGCGATCCGGCCGACCGACCTATCGCGGCTTCCCTCGCAGGTCACCCGCTTCCTCGACCGTGATCAGGCGCGGCTCTATGAGCTCATCTGGAAGCGCATGATCGCCAGCCAGATGGAGTCGGCCGAACTGGAGCGCACCACCATCGACATCGTGGCGCGTAGCTCGCAAGGCGAGGCGGCGATGCGCGCCACCGGCAGCGTCATCCGCTTCGACGGCTTCCTCACCCTCTACCAGGAGGGGCGCGACGAAGAGGATGACGAGGAAGGCGGACGGCTGCCGACAATGAACGCCGGCGAGGCGCTCACGCGTGACAAGGTCGACGCGAGCCAGCATTTCACCGAGCCGCCGCCCCGTTACACGGAAGCCTCCTTGATCAAGCGCATGGAGGAACTCGGCATCGGCCGGCCCTCCACCTATGCGCAGACCATGGAGGTGCTGAAGAAGCGCGAATACGTGCGGCTCGACCGGCGGCGGCTCGTGCCGGAGGACAAGGGCCGCATCGTCACCGCCTTTCTTGGGGATTTCTTCCGCCGCTACGTCGAATATGACTTCACCGCCGACCTGGAGGAGAAGCTCGATCGCATCTCCGCCGGGGACCTTTCATGGAAGGGCGTGCTCAGGGACTTCTGGCGGGACTTCGCCGCCAATGTCGAGGATGCGAGCGACGTCAGCCGCACCGAGGTGATCGAGGCGCTGAATGAGGTGCTGGGCGAGCATCTCTTCCCACCCCGCGCCGACGGTGGAGACCCTCGCGGCTGCCCGCTCTGCGGCGAGGGACGGCTGTCGCTGAAGCTTGGGCGCTACGGCGCTTTCGTCGGCTGCTCGAACTATCCCGAGTGCCGCTTCACGCGCCAGCTCGGCCAGAGCGACGAAAACGGCTCAACGGTCGGTCCGGACGGGCAGCTGCTCGGCGACGATCCGGAAACCGGGACGCCGGTGACGCTCCGCTCCGGCCGTTTCGGTCCTTATGTCCAGCTCGGCGACGGCAAGAAGCCGAAGCGGTCGAGCATCCCAAAAGGTTGGGCAGTGGACGACATCGACCTGGAAGCGGCGCTCCGGCTCCTGTCGCTCCCTCGGCCCGTCGGCACGCACCCCGAAACGGGGAAGCCGATCAGCGCCGGGATCGGGCGCTATGGGCCGTTTGTGGAGCATGAGGGCAAATATGCCAATCTCGATAGCGTCGAGGAGGTGTTCTCGGTCGGGCCGAATCGGGCCATCTCGCTGCTGGCCGCCAAGAGGAATGGATCACAGCGCGTTGCGGCTTCCGCCCTGAAGGAGCTTGGCGAACACCCCTCCGACGGGGGTCCGGTGACCGTCCGCAGCGGCCGCTATGGGCCCTATGTCAACCACGGAAAGCTGAACGCCACGCTGCCGGCCGGAGTGAAACCGGAGGATGTCACCCTGGACGAGGCTGTCGCTATGCTCGCCGCCAAGGAGGCGAAGGGTGGAGGCGGCAAGACCGCGAGCCGCAGGGCGGGATCGCCTCGAAAACCGGCGGCGAAAAAAACCGCGCCTAAAAGGCCGGCGAAGAAGCCCGCCCGCAAAGCGCCGGGAACCGCGAAGGCCCGCGCGGCGGAACAGGACTGAGTTGGCGCGTAAAACCAAGTCGACGCCGCGGAAGGACGTCCCGAGCCGGCAGGCTGTTCTCGATTTCCTCGCCGGGTCGGATGGGAAAGCCGGCAAGCGCGAAATCGCGCGCGCCTTCGGAATCTCCGGCGCCAATCGCATCGAACTGAAGCGCATGCTTCGCGATATGGCCGACGAGGGTCTGATCCAGAAGCGGCGCAAGCATTTGCATCGGCCGGGAGACCTCCCCTCCGTCACCGTCCTGGCGATCGAGGCCATCGATGATGAAGGCGAGGTAATCGGGGTCCCGGCGGAATGGGACGATGCGGGCGGAGCGCCGCCACGCATCGTGATCAGCGCCGACGCGAAGGGCGCGCGCGGCCACACGCGCAGCCCCGGAATCGGCGACCGCGTGCTTGCGCGGCTGACGCCGGAATCCGAGGGCGGCGGCTACACCGCTCGCGTAATCAAACTGCTCGAGCGTCCAGCGAAGGCGGCGCTCGGAATTTTTCGCGCCACCGATGAGGGCGGTCGCGTGACGCCGGTCGATCGGCGCGGCGCGGAGCTGCAGGTGCCGCGAGGCAGCGCGAAGGGCGCCGCCGACGGCGAGCTCGTCTCGGTCGAGGTGTCCCGCCCCAATTGTTATGGCCTCGCCTCCGCGCGGGTCGTCGAACGCCTCGGCGACGTCTCCAGCGAGAAGGCGATCAGCCTGATCGCGCTTGAGGAGCACGGCGTCCCGCATGTCTTCCCGCCAGCGGCGCTGGAAGCAGCGGAGGCCGCGCGGCCCGCCGACATGGCGCACCGGGAGGACTGGCGCCACCTGCCCCTCGTCACCATCGACCCGCCGGATGCGCGCGACCACGACGATGCCGTCTATGCGGAGCCTGACCCGAAGACGCCGGGCGGCTTCTACGTCACCGTGGCGATCGCCGACGTCGCCTATTACGTGCGGCCCGGCTCAGCGCTCGACATCGAAGCCGAGAAGCGCGGCAACTCGGTCTATTTTCCCGGCCGCGTCGTGCCGATGCTGCCGGAGCGCATCTCCAACGACCTCTGCTCCCTGCGCGAGAGGGAAGAGCGTCCGGCGCTGGCGGTAAGGATGCGCTTCGCCCCCGACGGGCGCAAGGTGGGGCATAGCTTCCACCGGATCATGATGCGCTCAGGCGCCAAGCTCTCCTATGAGCAGGCGCAGGCGGCGATCGACGGCGCGCCAGACGCGAAGACCGTGCCGCTGCTAGAGCCGATCCTGCGACCGCTCTGGGAAGCCTATGCGCTGCTCGCGCGCAACCGCGATCGGCGCGAGCCGCTGGCGATCGACCTGCCGGAACGCAAGGTCCTGTTGCGCGACGACGGCTCCGTCGACCGCATCGTCGTGCCGCCGCGGCTCGATGCGCACCGCCTGATCGAGGAGTTCATGATCCAGGCGAACGTTGCTGCGGCGGAGACGCTGGAAGCGAAGAAGAGCGCGATCGTCTACCGCATCCACGACGAGCCGTCCTGGGAGAAGCTGGAGGCGCTACGAGAGTTCCTGGGTTCGCTCGACATGAGCTTCCCGAAGGCCGGCAATCTCAGGCCGAGCCATTTCAACCGCGTGCTAGCCCGCGTCGCCGAGGGTCCGAACGCGCTGCTCGTCAACGAGGTGATCCTGCGCTCGCAGAGCCAGGCGGCATACGCGATCGAGAACATCGGCCACTTCGGACTCAACCTGAGGCGCTATGCGCATTTCACCTCGCCGATCCGGCGCTACGCAGACCTCCTCGTGCATCGGTCGCTCATCTCCGCGCTCGGCCTAGGCGCCGGCGGAATGCGCGCACAGGACGATACGCGGCTGGAGCGTATCTCCGCCGAGATCTCCGTGGCCGAGCGCCGCGCGATGGCCGCCGAGCGCGACACGGTGGACCGCCTGATCGCCCTGTGGCTCGCCGAACGCGTGGGCGCGGAGTTCGTAGGGCGCATCCGCGGGGTCACCCGCGCCGGGCTCTTCGTGGAACTCGAGGAAAGCGGCGCCGACGGATTTGTCCCAATCTCCACGATCGGCGCAGACTTCTACGAATACGAGGAAACGCAGCACCGGCTGGTCGGACGGTCAACGGGCGAAACGTTCCGACTCGGCGACGCCGTAGACGTGCGGCTAGTGGAGGCCCTGCCCTATGCCGGCAGCCTGCGCCTCGAACTCGTCCGCGAGGCGCCCCGAGGAAAAGGGCGCGGCAGGCAAGCGAGACCCGCCCGGCGGAGCCGCCGACTCATAGGCAAATGAGCGCCGGAGGGCCGCGGCCGGCAACCAAGAGGTTGTGGGCCGGGCGGCTCGGACTGTCACCCGGCGCCGCGGCCGCGATCGCGACGATCGTCACCGTCGGCATCGCTGTCAGCCTGATGACGCCGCTCGTCGCGTTGACGCTTGCCTCGCGTGGGATTTCCGAACGCGTGATCGGCATGATCGTGTCCACCTACGCGGTGGCAATGCTTATCGCTGTGCCGCAGGCGCCGCGCATCGCGCAGCAGCTTGGAACCGCGAACGCCATCGCTATCCTGACGGCGCTCGCCGCCGCCATGATCCCGCTGGTCTTCCTGATCGAGGCGGTGGGATGGCTGTTCCCGGTGATGTTCGTCTATGGCGGCTGCATCTCCCTCTGCTTCACACTCTCGGAGTTCTGGATCGCGGCGAAAACGCCGGCGGAGCGCCGCGGCACGATCATCGGCATCTATGCGACTCTCCTTTCGATCGGCTTTGCCATCGGCCCCGCAATCATCGCGGTGCTCGGCACGTCGACCCTGTCGCCCTTCCTCGTCGGCAGCGGCCTGATGCTGGTGGCAGCGCTTCCGGCGGTGCTTGCGCGCGGCGCTTCGCCGACTTTCGTGGAACGGCCGCGGGCGCGCTTCACTAGCTACTTGCTCGCCGTGCCGGTGGCGACGCTCGGCGCTCTGGTCTTTGCCATGGGCGAGAGCGGCGGCTTCGCGTTCCTGCCGCTTTGGGGCCGCCACCTCGCGCTCTCTCCGGAATACGCGATTCTGCTCGCCTCGGCGATGACGCTCGGCAACGTCGCATTTCAGATCCCGCTCGGCGTGCTGGCTGACCGGATGGATCGGCGCCGCCTCCTCCTCGGCTGCGGCACCGTCGGCACCTTCGGCATGCTCGCGGCCTGGCTCGCCTCCGGCTCAGCCCCTCTCCTCGCGCTGGTCCTCTTCATCTGGGGCGGCGCGACGGCCGGCATCTACACGGTCGGGCTGGCGCATCTCGCGTCGCGCTTCGATGGCGGCGACCTCGCCGGCGCCAACGCCGCCTTCGTGTTCTGCTATGCGCTCGGCATGCTCGTCGGTCCGCTGCTGATCGGCGACGCCATGGCGCGCGCGCCGCTCTTCGGCTTTCCAGCGGTCCTCGGCTGCGTCTTTGCGCTTTATTGCGGGCTTGTGGCCTATCGGATGTTGCGAGGCCAGCAGCAGCGCCCTGCCCGCCCTTGACTTGGCCTTCGCCAGGCCGCATCTCAGACCGAACGTTCCCGCACCTATAGGAAACAAGCGATGGCCAAGGCCGCCACTGTGAAGATCCGCCTCGTCAGCGACGAAGGCACGGGCTTCTTCTATGTGACCAAGAAGAACGCCCGCACCATGACCGAGAAGCTCTCGCTGCGGAAATACGATCCGAAGGCGAAGAAGCATGTCCTCTTCAAGGAGGCGAAGATCAAGTAGCTTTGGCCGGATCTTCTTGAGCGAAGGCGCCTGCGGGCGCCTTTTTATTTTGCGGAAGTAAAGTGGCCGACCGGAACGTGGCTGTACGAGGAGGCCACTCACCACGTCCGGCCGGCCGACCCCACGGACCCAGGAGATGCGGCGGACCTGAGCAAATCCATGGGGTATTCGAACTTTTTCCGCCTTCGCGCGACGCGCGCGCCCGCTCGCCACACGACGTAGTGAAGCCCAACGGGCGCCGTAATTCTACCCAATGGTTCACATTTGGTTAAAAGTAAAATGAAACTCGGCAAGATTTGTCGCAGTTGATCAGGCGGCGCTGGCCGCCACCCGGTTCCTTCCCGCCCTCTTAGCCGTATAAAGAGCTTGGTCCGCCCGCTTCATCAGCGCGTCCGCGGTATCCGCCGATGATAGCCATTCCGCCAGGCCGATACTGACCGTCACCGGGATGGCAAACCCGGAACGGGTCGTGAACGGGTCTTTCTCGACGTCCCCCCGGAGGCGCTCGGCGACCACGCCGGCGAAGTCGGAATCGGTCTCCGGCATAACCACGGCGAACTCCTCGCCGCCATAGCGGGCGACGAGATCGATGCCGCGTACACCGCGCCGCAGCCGCTGCGAGAAGTCCTTCAGCACGTCATCGCCGGCGTCGTGGCCATAGGTGTCGTTCACCGCCTTGAAGTGATCGATGTCGAAGAGCAGCACGCACACCGGCTTGCCGAGCGACGCCGCGCGCGTGACGGCGGAATTCAGATGCGCGTCGAAATAGCGGCGATTGTAGAGTTCCGTCAGCGGATCGGTAACGGCGAGCTCCACCGCGCTCGACATCAGATTGCGCAACCGGTCGGCGTAGAGCTTGCGACGCAACTGCGTACGGACGCGCGCGCGCAGCTCGTTCGCGTCGATAGGCCGGATGATGTAATCGTTGACTCCGAGATCGAGGCCCCGCATCAGCCGCGCCGTCTCGCTGGCGTCGCTGATCAGGAGGACCGGGGTCCGCCGCAGCCGCTCGATCGTCCGGACCTGCGTGCACAGCCTCAGCCCATCCCCGGCCCGCAGCGAAAGGCTGATCAACAAGAGGTCGAAGTCTGCCGCTTCCGCCCGCTCGATCGCCCGCACCGGATCGGCGGTCACCTCCAGCTCGAAGGGATGCGGAAGGGCCCGGCGAATGCTGCGGATGGAATTCTCGCGGTCGTCGACCACGAGGATGCGACCGGCGATCTCGGCGTTCTGCCCGAAAATCTCCGCCGAATCGCAGCCGACGGACTGCATCGCTGTGGCGCGGAGCGCCAGCTCGTCGGTGACCATCTTCAGCCGCACCAGGCTCTTCACGCGGGTGACGAGAGCGAGGTCGTTCGCCGGTTTGGTGAGGAAGTCGTCGGCCCCGCTGTCCAGTCCGCGCACGCGATCTTGCGGCTGGTCGAGCGAGGTCAGCATGATCACCGGCACATGCGCGGTGCGCGGATCCGCTTTCAGCGCCGCGCACACCTCGAAGCCGGACATATCGGGCATCATCACGTCGAGCAGGACGAGATCGACGCGCTCGTTGAACGCGACCTCAAGCGCCTCGCGTCCGTTCCTCGCCGTGCGGACATCGAAATATTCCGCCTGCAGCCGGGCCTCCATCAGGCGCACATTGGCGGCGACGTCGTCCACGACCAGGATGCGGGCGGTCACGCGATCGCGCCTGCAGGATCACGCGTCGCCGACATAGGACTTCACCGTCTCGATGAAGGTGGCGACGGAGATCGCTTTCCAGCACATTGGGATCCTAAGCTTAGAATTCCACGTGGACAAGTTGTCGCG
>JADMIO011460600.1_pt1 | contig 68802 bp, 36 predicted proteins | sample 8958161 | NCBI WGS metagenome assembly JADMIO01 (sample SAMN16585339, study PRJNA669376) | soil metagenome | isolation source: Crop rotation soil | place: USA: Cullars Rotation, Alabama | collected 2011 | reverse complement strand
TGTGGGGCGTGACCGCGCTGGTGCTGCCCGATGGGCCGGTGGAGGCGGGCGATGGCACGATCGCCGACCCGGAGTCCGCGGCCGAGTGGTTCGCGGTCTTGGAAATTTTAGCGCGCTCGGAAAGCTGCGCGGTGATTTGCGGCAGCGACGCGTTTGCCGGCAAGGCCCCCTCCCCCAACGCGCTGCGGGCGAGCCGCACGCCGCTCAAGCCGGGAACCGCGCTCGATCCGGTCCAGCTCGCGCAAACGCTAACCGACCACGGCTACGAACGCGTGCCCACCGTCACCGGCCGCGGCCAGTTCGCGGTGCGCGGTGGGATTCTCGATCTGTTCGCGTGGCAGGCGGCGAAGCCGTTGCGGCTGGAGTTTTTCGACACCGACCTGGAATCGATCCGCGAGTTCGATCTCGATTCGCAGGCGTCCACCCTCAAGTTGCTAGAATCCGACCTGCTTCTGGCAGAGCCATCGTCGGAAGCGACCGTCGCCGACTACCGGCGCAAGACGGACCTGATCATTTCCTTCGGCGCGGAAATCGAAAAGCCCGACGTGCGGATCCTCGAAGGTGCGGCCGAGTATAACAGCGAGGAAGATTTCACGCTCGCCTGCTTTGGCAGTCCGTTAGGAACCTTCGAGGCGGGCGATTTCGTGCTGGAGGAATCCCGCCGGGAGAATTTCTTCCGCCAACTCAACGAGTGGCAGCGCGGCGGCTGGGACATCGCCATGGTCTTCGGCAACAAGGGCGAGGAGGAACGTTTCTCCGAACTGGCGGGCAAAAACCTGCAGCGCGATCTTGGGCTGATCCCGATCCGCGGCGAGTTGTTAGCCGGCTTCACGGTGCCGCTTTCCAAGCTGGCGGTGCTTTCATCGTCAGAGCTCTTCGGCCGCTATCGCACGCCCGGCGGACCGCGGCGCTCGCTGTTGGAAAAGGCCCGCGCCGCCCGCGCGCGCGCCACCATCGATGAAATGGAAGAGGGCGACCTGGTGGTGCATTACGAATACGGCATCGGCCGGTTCAAAGGCATTCAACAGGGCGATGAGGGCGACGAACTGGTGCTGGAGTACCGCGACGGGTCATTGTTAGGCGTGCCGCTGGAGCAGGCGCACCTCGTCGGAAAATACGTCGGCCTCGGCGGCAAGACGCCGGATCTCAACAAGCTCGGCGGCAGTGCGTGGAAGACCGCGCGCAAGGCGGCGGAGAAATCCATCCTCGACTACGCCGCGCAGTTGCTGCGGGTGCAGGCCGAGCGCCAGGGAGAAGTCGGCTTCGCCCATCCGCCGGATTCGCGATGGATGTGGGAGTTCGAGCGCTCGTTCCATTTCACCGAAACGACCGACCAGCGCCGTGCGATCGACGAGACGAAGCTGGACTTGGAATCCCCTCGCCCGATGGATCGGCTGATCTGCGGCGACGTGGGATTCGGCAAAACCGAAGTCGCGATCCGCGGCGCGTTCAAGGCGATCACCAGTGGCAAGCAGGTCGCCATCCTGGTGCCGACCACGGTTCTGGCGGAACAACATTGGCGGACCTTCCGCGAGCGGATGTCGGACTATCCGATCCGCATTGATTTGTTAAATCGCTTCCGCACGGCGAGCGAAGTGCGCGAGACGTTGAAGGGGCTGGAAGACGGCTCGGTGGATCTCGTCATTGGCACCCATCGCTTGGTTTCCGGCGATGTGAGATTCAAGGATCTCGGGTTGGTCGTAGTCGATGAGGAGCAGCGCTTCGGAGTCGCCCATAAGGAAAAATTCAAACAGCTCTTCCGCCAGGTGGACGTTCTAACCCTTTCCGCCACGCCGATCCCGCGGACGCTCTACATGGCGCTGATGGGCGCTCGCGACATGTCCACCATCGACACCCCACCGCCCAACCGGGTGCCGGTTTCCACCACCATCTGCGCCTACGACGAACGGATCATCCGTGACGCGATCCGCCGCGAAATGAAGCGTGGCGGACAGGTGTTTTTCCTGCACAACCGGGTGAAGACCATCGACATGATGGCGTCGAAAATCCGCGAACTGGTGCCCGAGGCCAAGGTGCTCATCGGCCACGGGCAGATGGACAAGGACGACCTGGAAGTGGTCATGCACACCTTCGTCAAGGGCGAGGCCGATGTCCTGTTAGCCACCACCATCATCGAGACCGGCATCGACATCCCGAACGCCAACACCATCCTCATCGACCGCGCCGACCGTTTCGGCCTGGCCGATCTCTATCAACTCCGCGGCCGCGTCGGCCGCGCCGGAGAAAAAGCCTACGCCATCCTGCTGCTGCCACGCGACATGATGACCGTGGGCGACGCGCGGAAGCGGATCAACGCGATCAAGGAATACACCGCGCTCGGCTCCGGTTTCAAAATCGCGATGAAGGACCTGGAAATCCGCGGCGCGGGAAATTTGTTAGGCACCAAGCAGTCCGGCCACATCTCGCAAATCGGCTTCGAGCTGTATTGCCAGCTCCTCCGCCAATCGGTGGACCGGCTCAAGGGCCGCAAGGACGCCCCGCGCGGCGAAACGAGTTTCAAGGCGGACTTCATCGCGTTCAGCGAGACCGCCTACGCGCGGGAAGATCCCAAGCTGGTGCTGCCGGCGTTTTTGCCCGCGTCGTGGCTGGAGGAAACCAAGGTCCGGATCACCGCCTACCGCGAGATTTCCGAGGCCGGCACGGAGCGCGCCCTCAACGCGCTGGAAGAAACCTGGCGCGACCGCTTCGGCCGGATCCCCGACGCCGCGGCACGGTTGATAGAAATCACCCGCATCAAAGCCCTCGCCGCTTCCGAGGGCATCGCCTCGGTGGAGATCCAAGGCCAGCGGCTGATGCTGCACCGCAACGGCGATTACATCCTGCTGGAAGGCCGCCGGTTTCCCCGGCTCAAGGCTGCCAACCCGCAAGGCAAGCTGGCGGAGGCGATTGAGATGCTGCGGGCGTTTTGAAGAATCAACGCAGGTTGATCCTCGCCGGTGTGTTTTCTATCCGAAGATGGAGCGGGTTGGAGTTTGAATGAATCATTCTAAAACTTCTTGGATCTCCGCCTTGATCCGCAGGGATGATTCCTTGCCGTCCGGCGCAGAGCCGACGAGCACGGCGAGCGGCTCTCCGGATCTCAGGGTGATGGTCGATTTGATCCGTTCTCCGGGCGTGGATCTCGTGTTGTCCACAGCATCAAAACGCACCTCGATCAGATCGTACGACTCGCCGATGTTAGGTTCGAGATCCAGCGAACGGATGATTGTTTGATCAACGCCCTGGCGGACCAATCGACTCCGCATCCCTGAGCGGGTGACCAACCGGGTCTGCTCGTTGCCGTCCAAGGTGATCACCACCAACTTCGGCGAAAGGTTGCAGCCTCCGGATAACAGCTGCTCGAATTTGTCCAATTCCATCTCATCGTTAGAAAAAAGAAAAATCCGCTGTGCCAACGCGTCGTATCCGACGAAGCCCGTGAAATCCCCCTCAACGACGCCGCTGTTCTTCATGAGCTCCCGTAGATCCAGAACCGGGCGGTTGAACCATGGTTTGAGAACTTCAGGAACCGGCACGCCTGCGGGAACCGGCTTCTCCGGCCTATCTTTGGGAGGAGGTTCCGCAAATGGATCCGCCGCGCCCCCTGAGGGCTCCATATCCGAAAGAGATTGTGGATCCATCCATTGCACCGCCAGCCAACCCTTGTCTCCCACTCGATACCGCTTCATCTCCCCGCGATCGACCACGATCGGCATGGCGGTGTCACCCTGTTGAATCAAAAAGACTTCGGCCACTGGCGTCCCGTCGGTTAGTTCGATGGTGGTTGAAACGCGCAGGTCCAGGCCCTTGTTCCCATCAAAATCCCTGGCCACCCACAGCGGCTTGCCAGGCTGGAAGGCGAGCGCGGTTTTCAAATCTATTCCGGGATGGCCGGGTAATGCGCATGACAGTTCCAATTGCAGATACACGAAGCGATTATCGTCTCGAATATCGGCAGTGCCTTTCACACGGATCATTTTTCCCTCGTGCTGGCTGACCGCTTCGACTTCCTGCCCGGACCGCGATACGCATGATAGAGACACCGCCGGCACGGATTTCTCAGTCACGGGCGAACCATCCGCCGGAACCTCGAAGGCTGCGGCGGTGAGCCGGCATTGCTGGGGCAGTTGTTCGATATTAAGTTGGTTGTGGAGTTGCCAGATCGCGTTCCAATCGCCTTTGACCACGAGCCGTCCGGAGCGGGCGTTCCACACCACCCAGTCGAGCGGCGGATCGGTTTTGAGTCGGGTATCCCTCGACGGCACAATACCGTCTGTCTCGTCTGCCGCATGATCCGTAGCAGGGATGTCCTTGAGATCCCACAACTCGTCGCCATCCTTGAAAAACGGTGAAGGTTCCGGCGCGAATTTGAGACGGACCTTTTTATCCACTTCCCTGCCCCAGGCATAGCGGGACAGCGGCACTTTCCAGGATACGATTTCCGCGGCCTCGCAGGCGAACGCCATCAGCAGCCACAAGATCGTTCCCAAGTGCCTGTTCATGATGTCATTCATCACAGGACCCGCCCGCCGCCACAAGGGGGAAATCCGATTGGCCGTAGGCAAAGCTGGCGGATCGGTTGATGCCATCGATCCATCCCGAAGGTCATTTTGAAACTCTCGAAAAACTTCGGGATTCCGACGAGTAAAAGCCCGTCACGCCGCTTGCCAGGAAGAACGGCATCGCCGGTTTCCCCGCTTGCAATCCGCCAGCCGTGAGGGAAAGCTCCCGCCGCCTTACACGTATTCCCATTTTCCCAATCACCACCTCAAGTTCCTCATGAATTCCCGTCTCGCTTTGGCACTGGTGCTCACCGGCGCAACCCTCACGGGATCGATTTCCGCCCAGGAAGCGGCTCCGCAGCCTCCGCAACCTGCTCCGCCGCAGCGTCCGTCCGGCCCGATCGAGGTCAACGGCATCGCAGCCAAGGTCAACGGCCGGGTGGTCACGAAGAACCAGGTTTCGTTCATGCTGGCTCCGGTTTTCGCGCAACTGGTGACTCAATTTCCGCGCCGCGGTCCGCAGTTCGACGCCAAATTCAAGGAAGCCAAGACCGGCATCATCCAGGAATTGATCGACCGCCAGATCATCCTCGACGAGTTCAAGCAGCTCGGCGCGTTCATCAAGCCGAACCTGATCGACGATGAAATCAAGCGCCAGATGCGCGAGCTCTTCAATGGCGACGAGGTGAAGTTCCGCGAGGAACTCAAGCGCAGCCGCCTGACGATGGAAGGCTACCGCGAGATGACGAAGGAAAAAATGGTGGTGCAGGCGATGCGGGCCAAGCAATTCGCCGATGCGCCGCCGCCGCTCCCGAACGAAATCCAGAACGAATACAACGAGATCAAGCCGACCTTGCGCGACATGACCAAGGACGTGATTTCGTTCCAGAAGATTTTCATCCCCGCCAGCGACCCGCAGAATCCACTGGTCACGCCGGAGGCCCAGCTTGAGATCGCCGAGGGTCTCGCCAAGCAGCTCGCCGAGGGCAAGGACTTCGCCGAACTGGCCAAAGCCAAGTCACAGGATGCCTTCGCCGAGCAGGGCGGGCTTCAGGAAAACGTCCCGCGCACGGATCTGTCGCCCGAGTTCGCGGCCATCCTGTTCGACTCGCCGGTCGACAAAATCATCGGACCCTTGCTCGACCGCCAGGGATTCACGATCGTCAAACCGCTCAAGATCGTCCTCGGGCCGTCTCCACCGCTCGATGACAAGATCCGCGGGATGATCGAAGAACGCGTCCGCCGGAAGAAAACCTCCGCGCAATACGAGCGTTGGATCGAGGGCAAGCGCAAACGCGCGATGATTGTCATCGTCGATTGAGCCCGCCGCGGCCGCGCGACCAACTACGCGATTTTGTTCCAAAAACCGAGTTGATCCGGCTTGCCCTAAGTCCACCGGCGAGGCATGGAGGGGGGGTGAAGCGCGACCTATCAGCCAATCCGGCATGGCAGGAAGAGGATCTGGGGCTGCCGCTACCGGATTCTCCGCACGCGTGTTCGGTGTGCCTGCCGACTTGGGACTCCATCGTCGGCTACGAGGAAGGCCGCGAAAAAGTGGTGAAACGGATGCGCACCGGATATCCGAGATTTTTCAAGCATCCGGCGGTGGAGCGGTTGTTTGCCGCCGCCAAGGCGGAAATCGCCAGCGAACACGAGGAAGTCATCGTGCTGCCGACGCGGGCGTCCGTGCAACGGGCGCACCGCTGGGTGGAGCGCACGGCGGAAACCGCGGTGCGCATCGCCAGCTTCCACGGCTTGCAGGTGTTGGTCGTGCCGACCAAAGCCAAGCCCGATGCGGATGCCTACTGGCGCTTCGCCGGTGAGGTTGTGAGCAGCCGGCAGGCGCAGGATTTCCTTGATGGCAATCTGCGGGAGGGCTCGAAGTCGCATTTGATTTCCCGCTCCATGGCCAAGTTCACCGGAGCCACGCCCGAAGACACGTTCATTTTCACCAGCGGCATGGCCGCCGTGACCGCCGTCCTGCGCGCGCTCCCCGGCATGCATGATGGCAAGAAGACGTTGCAGTTGGAATTTCCTTACGTCGATAGCTTGAAGGTTCAGGAGCTCTTCGGCCACGGCGTGGTCTATCTGAACGAGGCGACCGGCGAATCGTTCGACGAGGCGTTGATGCGCATCCGTCAGGGCGAGTTCGCCGGGGTTTTCACCGAGGTTCCCAGCAATCCCCTGCTGCGCACGGTCGATCTCCACCGCGTGTCGAAAGCCTGCGAAGACGGCGGCACGCCATTGATCATCGACGATTCCGCCGCCGGCCCGCTCAACGTCGAGGCGCTGCGCTTTGCCGATGTGGTCACCGGCAGCCTCACCAAATGGATTTCCGGCGAGGGCGACGTGATGGCCGGGATGGCGTCGATCCGCGCCGACTCGCCGGTCGCCAACGCGCTGCGCGAATCTCTAACGGCCGATGCTACCGACAGCGCGCCCCTCTACATCGGCGACGCGGAGGTCCTGCTTTCCAATCTCAAAGGCTACCCCGAGCGGATGAAGGCCGTGAATGCCAACGGCCAGGCGCTCGCCGCGTGGCTGGCCGATCACCCCGCCGTGGCGGAAGTCTGGCATCCGTCGCTGACTAACAAGGCCAGCTACGAGGCGGTCATGCGCAAGGGCGGCGGCTACGGCGGCCTGCTTTCCATCGTGTTGAAGAACGAGCGCAAAACTCCGAAAGTCTATGACGCCCTGCGCCTGAGCAAGGGCCCGAGCTTCGGGACCACCTTCACGCTGGTCTGCCCCTACACCCTGTTAGCCCACTATCACGAACTGGAGTGGGCCGAGGGCTGCGGCGTCTCCCCCAACCTCCTGCGCATCTCCTGCGGCGTCGAACCGCTGGAAACGATCATCGCGGCGTTTGAGGAAGCGCTGGCCCACGGCTGATCCCCTGCTAGACCAGCTTCGAGAAACAAGCCCGCAGTCCGGCGCGCCATTTTTCGAGGAAGGCCAGATTTCTAGCAACTTTCGAGGCGGCCTCGATATTGGATTCGCGGGATGTTTCTAAGCCGGGAAAAACCGAACATTCGCTGGTGATCCGTGTTTCCACTTGGGAAATGGCACGCTCCACGGCCTCGCGGCAAAGCTGCGTTTCGCCCTCTAACATCGCGCGGACCAGCGCGGACTTCGCCTCATCGCGCTTGCGGACGAGCGCCTCGGCGCGTTGGGTGACCGCGCCGACTTCGGAAAACAGATCCATCAGTGAGGGGTCGATCGTGCCGCGGACCTCACCCGGCGTGCCGCGCAGTTCCAACCAATGCCTGAGCCGCCGCGACGGGCTGGAGAGAATGGCAAAAGCCTCGCGCAATGCGGCGAACTCCCCTTCCCCGCCACCGGCATCTGGGTGAGCCAGCCTGCCCGCCTCTCGATAGGCATCGCGCAGAGTCTCGTCGGATAGAGATAGTGTGGGTTCCATTCCCAGGATTTCAAAAGCATTTGTCACCGGGGAAGAAACTGGCCCGGTCCACCGTCCTAGGTAAAGCACGGAGCCGTAGGTCGCTTACGACAATTAAATTGCGCCTGGATTGGCGGCCGGGTTAGCAACAAGTGTGGCACGAACAAAAATAGATACGTCGGTATTCCATGTCGCACTTCTAGCGCTAGCCGGAATCGTGTTCTGGTGGGTTGCCAGGCCGGCAAGCCCGGTCTCCCCGGAGCGTCCGGCGGCACACGCGACCCTTGCTTCTCCCCTCTCCGAATCCCATTCCCTGGAAAACGCCGACACCCGCGAGGCCCACGCGCGCCCGGCAGAGGCCGTTGAAAAACTCCGCCAAACCGCGGCGGCCGCGCTGCGGGAAAAAGTGCCCGGCGTGCAAATCGATTTCGACGAAATCACCGGCAGCCCGAAGGACATCACGGCGGTTGGCAAGTTTCTATCACCGCCAGCGGCCGGTGGCCGGATAGAAGATGCGGTCACGCAGTTCGTGGAAACCTATCGGGATCTGTTTGGTCACGGCTCCCTCGCCCTTGAAAGCGGCAATTCCCGGATCACCCGCGACGACACCACCGCGCATAACGGCATGAAAACCGTGGTCTGGCAGCAGGAGTTGGACGGCATCCCGTTGTTCCAAACCATTTTCCGCGCGAGTCTAACGAAGAACGGCGAGATCATCACGCTCGGCGGAAATTACCTCGGCGATCCGGCAGCGGCGACCCGCATGGACGCGAAGAAGCGGGCGGCGTTGGTGGCGAACCCACCCGTGGAAGCGACCCGCGCCGTCGTGCTGGCCGCCACGGACATCGATAGCGTGGTGGATGAGAAATCCGTGGCGATCACGGATGGCCCGCAGGGAGTCGAGAGAAAACAGGAATTCCGGGCCCCCTCTATCAGCGACACGCGGGCCGGCCTGGCGTGGGTGCCGATGGGTGCCGATTCCGCCCGGCTGGCCTGGGACGTGACCCTCATGAGCATCGGACGCGGTGAAATGTTCCGGGTGCTGGTCGATGCGGAAAACGGCGGGATCCTCGTGCGACAAGCCCTCACCAACTACATCAGTCCGGCGACTTACCGCGTCTATGCCAAGGGAGCCACCAAGCAACCGCACGACAGCCCGACCCCGATGTCGCCCGGCCACGCCACCCCGCTCACCACCCAGCCGGCGGAAGTCGCCCGCGAACTCATCACGCTCAACGCCCTCAACACCACCGCCTCGCCTAACGGTTGGATCGACGACGGTGGCACCCAGACCTTGGGCAACAACGTGGACGCGCACACCGACTCGGATGCCACCCCTAACAGCCCCGACCTTCCCCGCCCCACCTCGGCCACCCGGACCTTCGATTTCCCGGTCGATTTCACCAGCGCCCCGAGCGCCTACAAGGACGCGGCGGTCACCCAGCTTTTCTATCTGAACAACTGGGTCCACGACAAACTCTACGAATTTGGCTTCACCGAGTCCGCCGGCAATTTCCAAACCAACAACTTCTCCCGCGGCGGCAGCGGCAATGACGCGGTGCAGGCCGACGCGCAGGACGCCAGCGGCACTAACAACGCAAATTTCTCCACCCCGCCGGACGGCTCGCCGGGACGGATGCAGATGTATGTCTTCACCGGACCGACGCCTGACATCGATGGCGATCTGGACGCTGAAATCGTCATTCACGAATACACCCACGGCCTGAGCAACCGGCTCGTCGGCGGCGGCGTGGGAATCAGCGCGAACCAAAGCCAGGGGATGGGCGAAGGCTGGTCGGACTTCTACGGCCTGGCGCTGCTCAGTGAAGCGAGCGACGACGTCAACGGCAACTATGCGGCGGGTGGCTATGCGACGCGCCAGTTTTCCAGCCTGACCCAGAACTATTACTTCGGCATCCGACGCTACCCGTATTCGACGAACCTGCTGAAAAACCCTCTAACATTCAAAGACATCGATTCTGCCCAAGCGAGCTCCCACACGGGCGTCGCGCGCAGCTCGATCATCGGCAGCACCGCGAACGAGGTTCACAACGAAGGCGAAGTCTGGTGCGTCACCTTGTGGGATATGCGGGCGAATCTCATCACCAAACACGGCTTCGCAACCGGCAACTCCTTGGCGCTGCAACTGGTGACCGACGGCATGAAACTCTCGCCGGCAAACCCGAATTTCCTGCAAGCGCGCAATGCCATTATCCAGGCCGACCTCGTCAACCAGGGCGGCGCCAACCAGAACGAATTGTGGAACGCCTTCGCCCGGCGCGGCATGGGAGCCAGCGCCACCTCGCCATCCAGCACCACGACCACGGGGCTGATAGAAGCTTATGATATCCCGGACAATTTGAGCGTCACTCCATTCACCACCTTCGAGGCCGGCGGCCAAATCGGAGGCACGATGGTTCCCGCTTCCCGGACCTTCACCCTGCACAACAGCGGCGCGGCCAGCCTCAACTGGACGGCCACCAAGAACCAGCCGTGGCTCACCCTATCCGCGAGCGCCGGGGTGTTAGCTCCCGGTGCTGACGCCACCGTTACCGCCACTTTCAACTCCGCCGCGAGTGCCCTGGCATCCGGCAGCTATACCGGCATCGTCACCTTCACCAACACCGGCAGCGCGGCCACCCTCGCCCGCAACGTGAGTCTGACGATCGAGCCGCTCTACAACAACATTTTCACGGAGACGTTTGAAACCGGCACCCTCGGCAGCGCCTGGACGATCACTGGCACCGCCAGCCATCGCACCGCCGTGACATCCCTGAACACCCCTCACGCGGGCACCTATCAACTGACGATGGATTCGAGCGCCGATGACATCTACTCGCGCAACGAGGCGACGCTCGCCCTCAACCTAGCAGGCCGCCAGCATGTGGTCCTCAACTTCTGGGTGAAGATGTGGGATGACGACAGCCATGCTCCCGCAACCAATCCATTCACCAATGGCGCGGATTTCGACGGCATCGCGGTGAGCAACGACGGCGGCACGGTCTGGCATGAAATCCGCGACCTGCGCACGATCACCAACGCATGGCAGAAAATCTCAATCGATCTCGATGCGGCGGTGGCGGCCCGCGGCTTGAGCTACACTTCCAATTTTAAAATCCGCTTCAACCACTACGACAACTACACAATCCCCACCGATGGCTTCGCGTTCGACGACATCCTGGTGGCCGAGGTGCTAGACAAGTCGCTCACCCTCACATCGGCGGATTCCGCGAGTGAAGGCGGTGCCGCCGTCACGGCGACCCTTTCCGTCACGCCCGTGCCGACCTCCGCCCTCACCGTCAACCTGACTTCCAGCAGCGCCAACGCGACGGTACCCGCCAGCGTGGTGGTTCCGGCAGGCAGCGGATCCGTGACTTTCCCGATCACGCCGGTGGACGACCCCCTGCTGGATGGATCGCAACCCGTGCTCATCACGGCCACCGCCGCGACCTATCCGAACGCATTGAAATCCTTCGTCGTCCACGACAACGAGGCCGCGGTTCTAACCATCGACGTCCCGGAGAGCGTGATCGAAGGCAGCTCGCCACCGACCGGATTGGTCACCGTCAACGTGCCGGTGGACAGCGCCGTGGCGGTCACTCTAACCAGTGATAGCCCTTCGGCGCAACTCCCCGCCACCGTGACGATCCCGGCTGGAGCAACCTCCGCGCAGTTCAGCATCAACCTGGTCAACGACAACCAGATCAACGGCAATCGCCCGGCCACGATCACCGCCTCGGTGCAAGGCTGGACCGCGGGAGCCGATACGATGACCATCCTCGACGAGGAAATCAGCGTGCTCACCCTGACCCTGCCGGTCCTGCGCGAAGGCGACACCGGCAAGACGGCCACGGCAAAACTATCCGGCACGCTGGCCGCCAACCTGGTCGTGACCTTGGCCAGCAGCGACAGCAGCGCGTTGGTCGTGCCGGCCAGCGTGACCATTCCCGCCGGGCAGTTGAGCACCACCATCCCGCTGACAATCGTGGACGACACCTTGCCCGACGGCTCCCAGCCGGTCGTTCTAACTGCAATCGCCGCCGGCTTTCCGGATGCCACGGTTTCCGGAAATGTGGAGGACAATGACGCCCATCATTTCATGATCGCAGCGATCCCCGGTCCGGTCGTACGCAATAGTCCGGTGCCCGTGAGCATCACCGCGCTGGACGTCAACGGCACGACCATCACGAACTTCGCCCAGACGCTTGCTTTCAGCGCGGCGGACGCGTCGATGGCGGTCGTTCCGGTGAACCCGCCCTCGGCCGGAGGCTTTGTCAACGGCGTGCTCACGCTGAACCTGGCATTCTCCAACTTCGCCACCGGCGTCGTTCTAACCGCCCAGGACGGCGGCGGCCACACCGGGACCAGCAACGCCTTCGACGTGACCACCGGGCCGCTCGATCACTTCGCGTGGACCACCATCCCCTCCCCACAGGCCGTCGATGCCCCGTTCCAAGCGACCCTCCGCGCCCAGGATGTGGCCGGAAACACGGTGACCTCGTTCACCGGTTCCGCGAGCGTGACTGCGGCGACTCCCGCGACCGTGGAAGTCCTTTCCTGGACCGCTTACGCCAACCCCACGGAATATGCCCAGACGAAGCAGGCGATTTCCAGTTACTTCAGCAACTACCACGAGACATCCACCACCGCCACCAGCGCGGCCACGCTGGCCACCCAACTGGTGGGGAAAAACGTTTTTCTAATCGTCGAGCAGGCCGGTGCCAGCGCGGCTACCCTCGGCGCGCTCGGCACCTCGTGGACGGCAGTGCTCAACAATTTTGTCAACGGGGGAGGAACCGTGATCGCCTGTTCCAACACCACGTCCGAACACCTGATCCTGGCTAACAGCGGCCTGCTGAATGCGGTGTCCGTCAGTTCGCCAAGTAGCGCTTCGGTCACAAAAACGGCGGACACGCCCGTCAACACCGGGGTGTCCACCCCTTTCAACGGGACCAACCTGCACACCTTCACAACGGCCAACGGCAGCGTAGACCTGCAGACGACAACGGGCGAAGCCGTTGTGATCAGCCGCACCGCCGGGGCCGGCCGGGTGGTGCTCGTGGGCACGGATTTCTTCACCTTGGGAACGGGCATGGACCGGGCGATCGCCAACACCGTCGCACTCGCCGCATCCCTGTCCTCCTCCGTGTTGCCGGTGGCTCCGGCCAACACCGGCAACTTCACCGCCGGCGAATGGTCGGGCCCTGTCAGAATCCCCTTCGCGGCGACCTGGCTGGCACTGCGCGCCACCTCGGGATCCCTAACATCTGTTTCCAATTTCTTCACGGTCAATCAGCCGCAATTGTCCTTCGGCGGGATTTTCACCGAAGACTACGAAAGCGGTGCCTTGAACCCCTCCTTCTGGACCACGACCGGCACGGGAAATTTCCGCACCCAGGTCACGACCTTGTACTCCCCACATGGTGGCACCAAGCACATGACGATGGACTCGACGTCGAGTGCCGCGCGCAATGAGGCCACCCTCGCGCTCAACCTCAGCGGGGCCACCGGCGTGGTGTTGAAATTCTGGGCGGCCGGCTACGGCGACGAGCCTAACGGCCCGCCTGCCAGCCCCTTCACCGGCGGCGCGGATTTCGACGGCGTGGCCATCAGCGCCGACGGGACGACCTGGTGGGAGGTCCAGAGCCTGCGCTCCCTTCCCAGCACTTACGCCCAGTTCACCGTCGATCTGGACGCGGCCGCCGCCGCGCATGGAATCAGTTATGGTCCGGGCTTCAAGATCCGCTTCAACCAATATGACGACAACCCTCTAACCACCGATGGCATCGTCATCGACGACATCATCATCACCGCCAGTTCGCCAGCCAGCGACCTGGCATTCGTTCTCCCGCCGCAGGTCACCGAGGGTGTCGGGACTGTCAATGGTTCAATCACCCTGTCAGCTCCCGCGCCCGCCGATCTCGTGGTCTCGGTCATTTCAAAGTCCCCCTCCAAGATTTCAGTCCCTAACACCATCATCATCCCCGCCGGCCAGACTTCGGCGGTCGTCCCGTTGGCCATCCCCGACGATGCCTTCGTGGACGGGACCAAGAACGTTATTTTCACCGCCGCGGCCGCGGGTCATGTCGGGATCCAGACTTCGGTGAAAGTGCTCGACAACGATGGCGGCGCGCTGGCCCTCGCCGTGCCCGCCACGGTGTCGGAAAGCGCGGGAACCGTTAGTTGCACGGTTACATTGGGCAAACTATCGCTCGCGCCGCTGGTGATCACGCTGGCCTCGGATCTCCCGTTAGCCGCGCAGGTGCCGGCGACCGTCACCGTTCCGGCGGGAGCCTCCTCGGTCTCGTTCGTGATGACCATCCCCGACGACACCGTCGTCGATGGCGATCAAGCCGTGCATCTAACCGCCACTGCGGCGGGTTGGGCACCGGCCGGCGCGAACCTGCTGGTCCAGGACAATGAGAACCGCAACCTCGTGCTCACCATCCCGCCGTCCTTCCGGGAAACCGACGCCCCGAAGACCGGAACCGTCCGCCTCAGCGGCACGGTGACCGTAAACCTGGTGGTTTCGCTGTCGTCCAGCGACACCTCGGAAATGACCGTCCCCGCCACGGTCACGATTCCGGCGGGACAAAGTTCGGCACCTTTCACCCTAACTGTCCAGGATGACGGGCTCGCCGACGGAACCCAATCGTTCGCTCTAACCGCCAGCGCGGCGACCTTCATCAGCGCGCAAGCCACCGGCATCGTGCGGGACAACGAAGCGCACCATTTCACCTTCGAGCCGATCGGCAGCCCGCAATTGAAAAACGGGCCGGTTCCGGCGATCATTACCGCGCGCGATGCCAACGGCGCGGTCGCCAAGGATTGCACCGTGCCCATTTTCCTGAGCGCCACCAGCGACTCGGGCCCGCTGGTGGTCAGCCCCGACACTGGCGGCGGATTCGTCAACGGGATCTGGTCCGGAAGCGTGCAAATCGACGCGCAGGCCACCCACGTCGTGCTCACCGCCAGCGACGGGGCCGGCCACGCCGGTTCCAGCAATCCCTTCGACCTAACTGATGGAACGATCGACCGGTTCGAGTGGACCACCATTCCCACGTCTCAGACGCTCGACACTCCCTTTCCCGCCACCGTCCGCGCGGTGGAGGCCTCCGGGGCGACTGCCACCGGCTACAACGGAATCGCCAATCTATTCGTCCTCGCCTCGTCCCCCAACGCGACCATCGGCAGCGGTGGCACTACTTCGTCGGATACCATCGGCACCTATTCCCACGACTCCCGCAGCTCTTCGCTCTACACTGCAACGGAACTCGGCGGCGGTGCCCGGATCACCGCGCTCGCCTTCAACCTGACGACCGTCCCCTCGAGCCTAACGCTCACCAACTGGACCATCCGTCTCAAGCACACCGCGCTCGCCTCGCTCAGCGGCGCCTACACCTGGGACAACACCGGCTGGACCACGGTTTACCGCGCGAGCCCGGTGATTTCCGCCACCGGCTGGGTGACCTTCACCTTCACCACGCCCTTCGACTACAACGGAACGAGCAACCTGTTAGTAGATCTCAGCATGGACCGGACAGCGACCACTTCCGCCTACACTTACGTTCAGGCAACCTATTCCAGTCTTCCGATGGGCAGCTATGGCACCAGCAACAGTCTCAACGGTGACCCGCTGACCTGGACCGGCTCGACACCCTACCTCAACACCTCCTACTACCGGGCCGATGCCCGCTTCACCACGACCAAAGAGCTTCCGATCCGCCCCGATCACAGCGGCTCATTCGTCAACGGTGTCTGGACCGGACCCATCTCCATCCCGGTTTCTGGAAATGGCCTGAATCTCAAGGCCAAGGCCGGCACCATCACCGGCTCCAGCAATGCGATCAACGTCGCAGCGTCTTCGGTCCTGCCCAGCGGCGGCGCGACTATCCTGGCCGAGGATTTTGAAAGCGGATCCTTGACCCCCTCTTGGTGGACCTCGTCCGGGACCGGCTCATTCCGCACCCAGGTGACCTCGTCCTACACCCCGCACGGTGGCACCAAGCACCTGGCGATGGACACCACCTCCGGCGCCGCGCGAAACGAGGCGACTCTGACGGTAAATCTAACCGGCCGCACCGGCGTCGTCCTCAAATTCTGGGCGGCCGGCTACAGCGACGAACCTAGCGGCCCGCCCACCAGCCCGTTCACCGGCAGTGCGGATTTCGACGGGCTCGCCATCAGTGCCAACGGAACCACCTGGTGGGAAGTTCAGGGCTTGCGCTCGCTGCCCAGCTCCTACGGTCAATTCACCGTGGATCTGGACGCGGCCATCGCCGCTCTCGGGATCAGCTACAACTCCGCGTTCAAGATCCGTTTCAACCAATACGACGACACCTCCCTCACCAGCGACGGCATTGTCATCGACGACATCCTCCTCACCGCGAACCCTCTTGCCGGCTTCTCTCTAACTGCCCCGACTCAGGTTACTGAAGGCGACGCGCCAGCCGCCGCCACCATCACCCTGGACGCGGCCGCAGGCACCGACACCATCATTTCCCTCGTATCAAGCGCCCCGGCGAAGCTCGCCGTGCCCGCCTCCGTCACGGTGCCGGCCGGTCTAACCAGTGTTTCCTTCGCCCTCACCCCGCCGGATGACAACATCGCCGATGGCAACCGCTCCGCCGTCATCACCGCCACCATCGCCGGTTCGCCCCCGCGCGGCGTGCTGGTCAACGTGCTCGACAATGAAACCCTGCCACTGCTGCTCGCCGCGTCTAACACGCTGGCCGAAGGGATGAGCGGACAAACCGGCACGCTCACCCTCGGTGCCGCGGCCCCGATGACGATCACGGTCAACCTGGCCTCCAGCGACACCAGCGAACTCACCGTGCCCGCCAGCGTCGTTTTCCAACCGGGTCAAAAGATCGCCTCGTTCCCGCTCACCGTGATCGACGACAGCTTGATCGACGGCACCCAGATCGCCACCATCACCGCGGTCGTCGCGGGTTGGATGGAGGAATCCCTGACAATTTCGGTCACCGACAATGAAACGCGCAACCTGTCCCATTCCGCGCCCTACTCGGTGTCTGAAGGAGCGTCCGCCAGCGGCTCGGTTTCCATCTCCGGCACGCTACCCGGCGATTTGATCATCACCCTCACCTCATCGAATCCGGCGGAATTGACCGTGCCTGCCAGCGTCACGATCCCCGCCGGCCAAACGAGCGTGACCTATCAGGCGACCGCCGTTGACGACACCGTCACCGATGGCACCCAAACCGTATCCATCAGCGCGGCGGCGGCCACCTTCACCACGGCCTATTCCAACACATCTGTTTATGACAACGACATCCACCACTTCGGATTCTCGACTATTTCCTCGCCCGCGCAGTCCGGCCTGCCGTTCAGCGTTTACGCCTACGCCCGCGACATCAACAACAACACCATTTCGTCCTTTGGCGGTCCGGCCGTGTTTACCGCGGCAGGCGACTCGGGCCCAGTAGCGCTCGTCACGACCGGCAGTGCCAACTTCAGCTCCGGCTCGTGGTCCGGAACCGTCACCTGCGTGACGGCGGACAGCAACGTCAGGATCACCGCGACCGGCAACGGCACGTCCGGCACCAGCAATGCCTTCCAAGTGCTGCAATCCCCGGCCATCTCCCTCACTCCGGCCAGCCTTTCGCTCAGCGTGAATCAAGGCAGCACCGCGACCCGCAACCTCACCATCCGAAACACCGGCGGCGGAACACTCAACTGGAACATCGGCTCGGGCAACTCGCTAACAAGCCTGGCGGACGCCGGCGAATCCGCCACCGCGGTCGCCCTTGCCACCGCCCTCAGCAACCTCAACTCCAACAGCACCGTGGTCAGCGGCCTCGTCCCTAACCGCTATGCCTTCACCGAAGGTGTCACCGGCACCTCCATCGGCGACGGCGGCGGCGACATGTATGATTCGGGAAACATCCTCAACACCAACCTCGGCGCCGCCCTCACGTATTCAGACAATCTCATCATTTCAAACGCCTTCCTGGGTGCCGGCGGCAAATATTTCACCCGCAAGTTCGACGGGCTGTGGGTCTTCGCCGCCGACGTCGCAGGCCTCAGCTACTTCGAAATCACCGGCGGACTCGGCGCCGATGGTCTCGGATCCACCGATGCCACCGTCCTCTCCGTGGTGAGAAACGGCGTCACCTACCGGGGCTTCGTGAAACGGGTTTATAACACTTCCGAACCGTCGGTGAACCATCTCGTCATCATCGAGGACAACGGCAGCGCCACCCACGAGGCATCCACAAATACCGACAGCGACTACCACCGCATCACCGGCCTAACCGGCGTCACCCGCATCTATGAGGTCCTCTACGCCGGCAGCAGCGGCGCTTACGTCGACAACACCGCCACCCTCAACATCATGTCGGCGTTTCTCGATGCGGTCAGCAGTCCGGCATGGATCACATCCGCCACGCCGTCCGGCAGCATCCCCTCGGGCGGCTCCCAGAACGTCACCCTGACCATCAGCGCCGCAAATCTAACCGCTGGAAATTACAGCCGCACCTTTTTCGTCGGTTCCAACGATCCCGCGCGCCCCTCGGCCGGCATCCCGGTCACACTCACGGTCACCAACAACGGCAACCTCGCCATCACCCCCACCGCGACCTCAACCGCCAGCGGCCCGCGCGGCGGCACCTTCTCGCCGGTGGCGCGCAGCTACACCCTGACCAATACCGGCGGCCTGCCGCTTGACTGGACCGCCTCCAAGTCCGCGACATGGCTCGACCTCTCGGCCGCCGGCGGCACCCTCGCCCCCGGCGGATCCACCACCGTGACCGCCACCATCAACTCCGCGGCAGCCACCCTCTCATCCGGTGTCAACAATGCCTCGCTGGCTTTCTCCAACACCACCTTCGGCCTTGGAAACACCTCCCGCGCCATCGCCCTGACGGTCACCCCGGCGGGTGATATGGCGGTCACACCCGCGGAGGACTTCATGGCCAGCGGACCGTTGGGCAGCTCCGTCAGCCCGGCTAACAAGTCCTATCTGGTCACCAACACCGGCGATGCGGCCATCAGCTGGACCGCCAGCCGGACCGGCACGTGGCTTAACCTTTCCAGTACCAGCGGCACCCTCGCGGCGGGTGCCAGCCAGACCGTCACCGCCACCGTCAACACCGCCGGCATCAATCCCGGAAGCTACGCGGGTTCCATCACCTTCGCTAACACCACCAACAGCCGCGGCAACACCTCGCGAACCGCAGCCCTAACCATTTCCCCGCCCGCTCCGACGCTCGCGGCGGAGCCTCCTTACACTCCGGGCAACTCCAACACCATCCTCTGGAGCGCCATTCCGTCGGCGGATTCCTATGAAGCCCAGATCTCGACCGACGCGGATTTCACCGCCGTCACCACCACCGCCCCGTTCACCGGCACCAGCCGTTCCTTCGCCGGACTCATCGACGGCACGCGCTATCACTATCGGATCCGGGCAATTCTAACACTACCCGGCGGCCCGATTCCGAGCCCGTGGAGCGGTGCCATCGGTTCCACCCAGGACGCCAGCCCCCCCCTACTCATCCGCGACACCGCGTTCACCACAGCGAACGCTATCCTCGTTCCACAGGGCCGCGCCATCGATGCCGGCGCGGGCGTGGCGCAAGTCACCGTGAATGGCACGGCCATCCCCATGGCCACCGGCCTGGGAACCTGGGCAGCCGGAGCCATGCTCCTCACGCCCGGCGAGAACCTCATCACCGTCACCGCCTCCGACCAAGTCCTTCCCCCTAACACCCTCACCGAAGTCTGGGCCGTCACCTACACCGGCCCCGCCACCACCGATGCCGATGGCGACAACCTCCCGGATGCCTGGGAATCCAGCCACGGGCTGAACCCCGCCGACGGCGGGATCAGCGATCCGCTGCAAGGGTCGAGCGGCGACCCCGACGGCGACGCCATTTCCAACCTCCTGGAATTCGTGCTGGGATTGAACCCAATGACCCGCCACGCGGGCGGACTTCCCACCGCGTCCTTGGAAACGCGCCCCGACGACGGCAAGCGTTATCTAACATTCCAATATCGCCGCCGCATCCAGCGCGCCGGCATCCACTACCTCGTGGAAATCGCAGACACCCCAGCTTCGTCCATGTGGGACGACGGCGGCACCAATCTCGAGGAGATTTCCTCATCCGCCACCGGCGACGGAGTGACCGAACTCTGCACCGTCCGGATCCATCCCGCCACCGACGCCGTCCACCATAAGTTCGTCCGGCTGAAAATCGCCGTAGACTAACATCCAATCACCGTCCATGACAGCCCCGCGAAAAATCGGACTCTTCGGCGGCACCTTCGATCCGGTCCACCTCGGGCACGTTCATCTCGCGGAGTTGGCCAGGGAGGCACTCGCGTTGGATGAAGTCCGTTTCCTGCCTTGCCCGGTTTCACCCCACAAGCCCGGGACCGCGCCGGCCAGCGGCGAGGACCGATGCGAGATGCTGCGGCTCCCCCCCCCCGCCGGCCTGCCGTGGGCGGTGGTCGATGATTTCGAACTCCGGCAATCCGGGCCGGCCTACTCGTATCTAACCGCCGAAGCGCTGGCGGAAAAATTTCCCGAGGCCCGGCTGTTCTGGATCATGGGCGGCGACCAATGGGACGCGCTGCCCCGTTGGCAGCACCCGGAGCGGCTCGCGGAGCTAGTCGAGTTCGCGGTCCTCGCCCGTGGCGAAACGCCGAAGCCGCGCGATGGCTACCGGCTTCACATTGTTAGGGGCGACCACCCTGCATCCGCCACGGAGATACGCACCGCGATTTCAAATGGCGCGGCATCCCGCGAATGGCTAACGCCCGCCGTGGCACAATGGATCGCGGAAAAAGGTCTCTATCGCCTGCTCTCGGATCTCTGATCCCTGCGCCCCTTCAGCGATAACGCGCCCCGGTGTTGCGCACGAGTTGGAGCGGTTGGGCGTGATCGGCCCTGTCGTCGGCGTCCGGGAGGCGAATGGTTGGAATTTGGATGGAGTCGACAATCTTGTAGTTGTGATCCACCGCCACCAGATTGCTTCCGGCCACGTAGTAACGAAGATCCTGCGGCTGCGATGGGAGCACTCGAATCAATTCCGACGGTGCAGCCATCAGATAGGTTCGCTCGTTTTCCCTGACCACGAACCCGGGAGCGATCCGCGAGTTGCCCCACGCCGCCGGTATTTCGTTCACCTGAATCCCTATCGCCCAGCCGGGTGGGAGTCCCATCGGATCGGTCCGATAGGTGTCGAAGTATTGCACGATCTTCGTCCGGGCATACGAATGGAAGACTGCCGGAGCGGATGACCGGGCAACGCTGCCTGCCGAATTCGAGCTAGCCTCGGGGATCGCCGTGGCTTGGAGATTCCTGGCCGCTAACAGTAGCAGGCACGAGAAACCAAGCGCACAGCACACGTTGAGAAAGGCTTTCATGGAGATTGGGGACTGGAGTTGAACCTCCCCCCTTCGCAAGCCACATGCCAAGCGGCGCAAACCAAGCTCCCCCAAGGAATGCCCGGGCATCCGTCAGGCAAGTGCGATGCAAAAAACGTGGCTGCCGGCCCTTTTCGCAAGGTAAACTGCAACTTGCCCCGGACTCACCGCGCGCCGGAAAGCCCGAAGCGCCACAGCCAGACGAAGGTGAGCAGGATAGCTGCGAGCCCCACGTGCAGCACCTGCACCCAAGAGTAAATGTGGACCTGCGCCATCACCACGCCGAGCACCATTTGCGAGAGCACGATTCCCAGCACCATCTTCTCCACCCTGCCGCCCCCCCCAGCGCGATGGCGCTTCGTCAGAACCCAGGCCCACAGCGTGATTCCTAACACGACCCACGAGAAACTCCGGTGAACCAGGTATTTCCACGATCCCTCCAGCTCGCGGGCCCAACTCGCGCGGGCGGCATTGATATGAACCTTGGCCAGCTCGTCGGTCATTTCCCGGACTTGCGAGCCGAGGATCCCCTCCGCGACGATCACCGCTAACAGCACCGTCACCATCACTCGCAGTTTGGCAAGCGGGGCGTCCTCCATCCGGATCCGCCAGACGTCGTCGGTGCCCCGCCACGCGCAGTAAACCAGCATCCCGATCAAGCTCATCGCCAGCGCGAGGTGGGTCGTTAGAACTCCTGGCGACAGGCCGCTGTAAATGACCCGCGCGCCCATCCACGCGTTGACCAGCACGGTGACCAGCGCGGTGAACGCCATCCAGAAAACCAGCGGCCGCTTTTCCCGCTGCCAGAAGGCTGCAATGAACGTGGCCAGCGAAAAGAACCCCACCGGCATGCTCGCCATCCGGTTCAGGAACTCCGTCCAAACATGCCGCGGGTTGAACTCCTGCCGCAGGCTTTCCACCGTGATCGTCGCCGGATCGCGGCCCATCCGCTGCGCCTTGCGCTGGAATTTCTCGATTGGCAGTTTCGAAAAATCCACCTGCTCGACCTTCGTCGGCGGGATCAAACACCCCCAGCAGGTCGGCCAATCCGGACAACCCATTCCCGCGCCGGTCACCCTGACAATTGCCCCCACGAACATCAGGACCAGCACGGACACCAAGGCCGCGGTGGCCAGTTTTTGAAAGCGAGTCATCCCCATGCGCGGACGATGCCGGGGTGGCACCGGAATTCCAGTGCAAATCCAACCTCTGGGAGCGCTCCCCCTTGCAATCCACCCGCTAGCCGCGCACGACGGTGCATTGCGCACGATATTTAAATCCAAGGGTCCACGGACCCGCCCGCGGGAAACATCACCAGCCGCTGGTTTTCAAAAGCAAAAGCCGGATGCCACCCCCCCACCGGGTTGGCGGCATACGCGCTGCTGAACACGGCTCATGAGAACACTCCTCCGCATCTCCGGTTTCCTGATCCTGCTCGGTGCCACCTTGATCGGTGCGCCACAGGTCTGGGTCGGCGTTGCGGGGGCCGTGTTCCTTGGACTGGGAATCATTGGGTATGCAACCGCCCGTGGCTCGTCCGCATCAAAGAGCAGGCCGGGCCACGGGCATCCGCGGGCTCCCTTGAATTTTCACGACTCCAGCCCTTTCATGAACACCCTGCCGCGCTCCCAACCGACTTTCCGCATGTTTCCATGGGGATTGCAACGGCCGGCTGGCAGCAAGGCCGCCGGTCTTTATTCGTGGCCGGACGGCTTCAGCGGCCGAACAACAGGCAGATCGACGCCGGCGAGGAAACGGTCTCGCCCGCCTCGCCAAGCAGCCCGCTCGCAGGGTCGAGCGGGAGCGCGCTGAGGGTGTTGGAATCCTGATAGACGCAGAGCAGCCACTTGCCGGTCGGGGGCGACCTTTCACCATCATCATCTACCGCCGGGCCTCCATCTAACACCCATTGTGAAGATTTTCCGAACCACGTCCACCGTGCAATCCACCCGCCACCCGCGTCCCATGAGGCAATGCGCACGATTCCACGACGGAGTTGCCACCCGGTCCGTCCGCGAACGATCACCGCCAGCCCTAGGTGTTCAAGGGACGAAGCTGGCTGCCAAGCTAATCTCACGAGTGGCGTGCGGGTTGCTAAACCCAGCGTAGTGAGAGCCCTCTATCACATCTTCGTTTCCCAGAATTTCCATAACCCCACAACCGAATGAAAACCACGCTACAAAGCCTCGCAGTCCTCGCCGCCGTCACCATCCTCAGCAACTGCACCACGTATGTGGATCCGGGCGTGTCAGCCAGTCCGACCGTGACCGGCACCACGACCACCACCCAGTCCACGGCCACGCCCTACGACAGCGTGACCACCAAGAAGACCACCACCGTCTATCAGTAATCTTTCCGGGATTGCGAAGACCGGTTAGCCGCAAGGTGGCCGGTCTTTTTTCGTGGCCGGACGGCTTCAGCGGCCGAACAACAGGCAGATCGACGACGGCGAGGAAACAGTGCCGCCCGGTTCGCCCAGCAGCCCGGTTTCCGGATTCAGCGGGAGCACGCTGATGGTGTTGGAATCCTGATGCGCGCAGAGCAACCACTTGCCGGTCGGGTCGATCTTGAAATTGCGGGGTGTCTTGCCGCCACAGGGGGCGTGTTGCAGGAAGGTCAGCGTGCCGGTTTGCGGATCGCGGCGATAGACGGCGATCGAGTCGTGGCCGCGGTTGGAACCATAGACAAAGTTGCCGTTCGGATGAACCTCGATCTCCGCCGTAGTGTTTCCACCCGTGAAATCCTTGGGCAAGGTCGGGACCGTTCCGAGCGCGGTGAACTTCCCGTCGGCATAGGAGGTGGCGAGGATCGTGTTGGCCAGCTCGTTGATCACGTAGGCGTTTTTCTCGTCCGGGGAAAAGGCCATATGCCGCGGTCCGGCGCCGGGCGCACCTGTTAGGAATGGCAACGCCCCGCCAAGTTTCGAGGTGGCCGCGTCGAACGGATAGATGAACACCTGGTCCAGTCCGAGGTCCGGCACAAACAGATGCTTGTTCGCCTTGTCGAAGTAAACGCCGTGGGCATGGGGTCCGTCCTGGCGGGGCTTGTTAGGGCCAGAGCCCGTGTTCCGGATCACCGATGCCGTAGCTCCGGGAATCCCGTTTTCATCCAGCTTCAGCGTCGCGAGGCTGCCATCGCCGTAGTTTGCAACGGCGATGGTGTGGCCGGTGGCATCCACCACGACGTGGCAGGATCCCTTGCCGCCGGCGGAGGCCTCGCCAAGGAATTTCAAGCCGTGGTCCGCGCCGATGCTGAAGGCCGCGACCGAGTTCGAGCCATCGGCGAATGGTTTGTTAGGCTGGCCGCAGGCGTAGAGGATGGGCTTGGTGGGATGCAGCGTGAGGAAGCCCGGATTCTGGTATTCCGCGGCGAGCTTCGGTTCGGTGAGCTTGCCCGTCGCCGCATCGAAGTCCGCCAGATAGATTCCCTTGCTGGCGGATTTGCCGCCGGTGTTGGTGCCGATGAATACCGGAACGGCGTGGAGCGAGACGGTGAGGACGAAGAACGGAACGAGCAGTTTGGGAAGCATCGCGAGGAAACGGCGGATGGAGGCCGTTTCATACGGCCATTCGCAAGAAAGACGCGGAGCAAGATGCTCCGGCAACGGTCTGCGGCGAGACGCCGCAGCCACGTTCCTCACACGTCGAAGCCGAAATGCCGCTTCGCGTTGGCGAAACAGACATCGCTAATCAGCTTGGAGAGCGCTTCGAAATCATCCGGCAGTTCGCCGCGGTCGGCCTCGCCGCCGATGAGGTTGCACAGGATCCGGCGGAAATACTCGTGGCGCGGGAACGACAGGAACGAGCGCGAGTCGGTGAGCATGCCGACGAAGCGCGAAAGCAGGCCGGTGGCGGATAGGGCGTCGAGCTGAAGCTCCATCCCGTTCTTCTGATCGAGGAACCACCAGCCTGAACCGAACTGGATCTTGCCAGCGACGGTGCCATCCTGGAACACGCCGGTTAGACAGGCGAACAGGTAGTTGTCGCGCGGGTTGAGGTTGTAGAGCACGATCTTTGGCAGCGCCCCGCCGGTCGAAAGCGCGTCGAGATAGGTGACCAGCGCCTCGCCCTGTTGGGTGTCGCCGATGCTGTCGTAGCCGGTGTCCGGTCCGAGTCTCGCGGCCATCCGCGAGTTGATGTTGCGGAACGCGCCGAGGTGGAGCTGCTTGGTCCAGTCCTTGGCCGCGTCGAGCTGGCCGAAGAACACCATCAGATAGAACGAGAATTTTTCCTTCTCCTCCGGCGAGGCCGCCTTGCCGGCGCGGGCGCGGTTGAAGATCATCGCCGCTTCCTCGTCGGTGCAGAGCAGCGACGGGAGACGGTCCAAGCCATGATCCGATAGGCGCCCACCCGCCTCGTGGAAATCGTCGTGGCGGCTTTGCAGCGCGGCCAACAGATCGGATAGATGGACGATGGCGGTGTCCGAGGCGGCTTCGAGTTTCTCCAGCCACGGCGCGAGCAGGTCGGGCCGATCCACTAACAACGCCTTGTCCGGCCGGAAGGTCGGCACGACGAGGGTCTTCAAGTTCGAGTCGGCGATGGCGAAATGATCGTCCAGCGAATCGGCCGGATCATCGGTCGTGCCCACGACCCGCACGTCGAATTTTTCCAACAGCCCGTGGGTGGTGAAATTATCCTCGGCGATTTTCGCGTTGGTCCGCTCCCAGATTTCGTCGGCGGTGTCGGGCGTGAGTAACAGATCGATCCCGAAATAGCGCTGAAGCTCGATGTGGGTCCAGTGGTGGATCGGGTTGCGCAGGGTGTAAGGCACGGTTTCCGCCCACGCCTGGAATCTCTCGCGCGGGGTCGAGTCGCCGGTGATGAGATCCTCGCTGATGCCGTTGGCGCGCATCAGCCGCCACTTGTAGTGATCCCCGCCGAGCCATATGTCGGAAATGTTAGCCCAGCGGTGGTTGGTCGCGATTTGCCGGGGCGAGAGGTGGCAGTGGTAATCAATGATCGGCTGGTCCTTGGCGACTTCATGGAAAAGCCGGCGCGCCGTGGGAGAATGGAGGAGGAAGTTTTCGTCGAGGTAAGCCATTGCGAAACCATCACACCGTGTGGGCCGCCGGTGGCCAAGCGGGAAAGTGGTGTTTTTTGGAGTAGGGGGACTTCGGCCCGCCCGGGTCGGCCGTAGTCCGCCCCTCCTCAGTGATTCACGATTTCCCCCTTCAACTCGCTCCACAGGTAAACCGCCTCCCCCGCCCGCTCCTCGCGGCTTTCCCACATGAACCAGCCGAGCGATTCGTTCCAAAACAGGTCGTAGAAAACGAGTTTCCGCCGCTGCAACGAGCCATCCCGCACCGGCAGGATCGCGGCGACGCGGCGGACGTGTTTGACCTCGAAGCCGTCGCCACATTTCGCGCTGCCATCGACGATGAAGGAAATTTCGATGGCGTTTTCCTGCACGTCCGACTTCATGGAAATCAAGCGGACCGCGGCCTTCGGGGTGAGGTCCTGGGTGGGTTCCGCCGCAAATCCGGTGACCGATGCCATCGCGAGCACCCCGATAATCGAGAGCAGGAATTTTCTCATTCCGGAGTGACGGGCTGCGATCGCTTCGCATTCAAAGGAATTTCATCGCCCGGAACTGTGAAGCTGTTATCCGTAGTCACTCTGATTTTTCCCATGAACCACACCGAAGAAATCCAGAAGCTCGAAAAGGAAGCGCTCGCCATCGCCAAACGGCTCGAAGCGCTGCGGCGGGAAAACGATCCGGTTGCCGTGAAAAACTACCGCTTCGAGACACTCGCCGGCCCGGTGGACCTGCTCACGCTGTTCGGCGACAAGGACACGCTCCTCATGATCCACAACATGGGCGACGGCTGCCGCTGGTGTACGTCCTGGGCGGATGGCTTGAATGCCGCGCTGCCCCACTTGGAAAACAGTTTTTCAGTCGTCCTCGTGAACAAGAACGATCCCCGGTCGCAGCGGAAATTCGCGCTCGAGCGCGGCTGGAATTTCCGCATGGCCTCCCACGGCGGCGGCGAATACGCGAAGGAGCAGAGCCTGGATCCGGACGGCGAATCGGACTGGCCGGGAATCGCCTGCTACGTGCGCAAGGAGGGGCAGGTTTTCCGGAAAAACGCGAGCGAGTTTGGCCCGGGGGATTTTTTCAATCCGCTCTTCCACGTGGCGACGCTGGCGGGGATCGGGCTGGAGGAATTCACGCCGCAGTTTTCGTATTGGAGAAGGCCTGCGGTGATGGATGACGGGGGGCAGGATTTGTAGCGGAAGGAAAACGGCGCGTCTCGGGCTCTTTCTTTATGCTCCGCAAAAACTGCGGATGCAGGAGATTTGCCAGGAGAATCAACGACCCAAGCTCAGCGCATGGTTAGGCGTTGCGGTTGTTGGGAAAAGAATCATGAGCAGAGAGAGTAATACGTGCGCGGCGGTGCCACAGATACGAATTCGGCGACTGCAGCCAAATCGCTGCCGGAAAGACTGAGCGCGGCGGTATGGCCGCTGCCCACGAAGTCCATTTGGCGTTGATACATCTCAACTGCATCCAATCGGAGAGAAACCTCGCAAACAAAAACAAGGTCAGGGCTGGCGATGTTTTCACCAAGCTTGAAAGGAGGAAAGTCGCGACGACGCAAACTCGAAAAGATAGTGCCCACGGGTGCGTCCGCGCCGCAGTTGCGTCCGGTGACGCGGCCATCGGAAAGCACCTCGACAAGTTGGAAGTCAATCTTCGGGCTCATTCACACGGTGCGTGTAGCGACGACTTGTTCTGTCACTTAGAATTTCGTTGGTTGGCCTTCAGGAAACTCACCAATCCAGCCACAAGGGAGATGACCGGTCCGATAAATGTCCGCAGGCCGGTTGAAGAACCTGGGGACTCTCCATGAAGCGTAAATCTCTTCCTGAATGAAGCTGCAAATATCCCACTGGACCTGGCACACGACCGTATTCGAGAAGCCACGTGCCATAGCTGCCTCTATCATCCGCGGGAAGACCTCCGAGTCGGTGTAACCTCTAACGCCCTTGGCTACCTTGTTCCATTCGTGCTCTCGATTCCGATGAGCGGTTGATAGGTAAGCAGTGATGTCGTTGCGACGTTCCAGTGTGAAGTCCTCCCAATCCGGAGATGAGATCGACTCGATTGCGGATTCTCGGGAAACATCCGAGTCAACTCCGCACCGGGAGAACCAGTCAACCTCAGCGAGAAATTCCCACCGATCGGCTGGAGGCAGCTTCACGTAGCGTATCGGGTCAGGGAAGATCATCTGCTACGGGTCTAGTTTTCTGGCACAACAGCGTAGTTGTGGCACCCTTGCCAAGAGTGGAGCGAATTCTTCGGGGATCGTCTAAATGATTTCCAGCGAACGAGGAAGGCAAATGACCGGCCATGCGCGGATTTCCAAGCCTTTCATGGGCAGATTCATTCTCCCCTCATTCGCCGGACCTTTCGGAATGCCAAGCGAGCGTTAGCGAGATCACGAACGCCGCGAAGCGCACCCCGCATGGCCGCAGGCAAAAAGGTCCCTGCCATTTCTCAGGCCGCCTCTCACGCATTCCCCTTCCGCAAACGCCGCAAAATCAGCGGATGCAGGAGATTCGCCAGCAGGATCGCGGCGGTGCCGGCGAAGAATCCGGGATGCAGTTGCTTGTGCTCGCCGAACAACACCGCGGCGGCGGCGATGCCGTAAACGGGCTCCAGATTGAAAGCGAGATTGGCGGTGTAGGCGCTGATCCGCCGCAGCAGGTGGATGTGGAAGCCATGGGCGAAGACAGTGCAAACCCACGCGAGCAGCAGCAGCCAGAGCCAATCGAGCCCCCGCAAGCGGACGAGTTGCCCGAGCCCCGGAGCCCCTTCAAAAACGGCAAGTCCCAGCAGGCAGATCAGACAGGCTCCGGCCATTTCCCAAGCGACCATCAGCATCGGATCGTGGCGCGCCTGATTGACCTGCCAGCGGTTGAGCACGGGAAAAATGGCCGCCAGCAGCGCGCTGAGCAGCGCCACGCCGAGCCCGGCGAGATGCCCGCGTTCGAATCCGGCGATCACCACGATGCCGAGGAAAACCAGCAGCCCCAACGCCACTTCCAGCGGCCTGATCGGGCGCTTTTCCAACAGCGGCTCAGTGAAGGCGGTGAACAGCGAGATCGTCGCCATCCCCGCCAGGCAGATGGAGATGTTAGCGAGCTTGATCGCTCCGAAGAAACACAGCCAGTGCAGTCCGACGATGGTGCCAATCCCCAACAGCGACGCCGCCTGTCTGGCGGGCAGCCGGAGGCTTTTCCGCGACACGACCGCCACGCAGAACGCCGCTCCCAGCGCTGCCAGAAACGTCCGCCAGACAACCAGATGGATCGCCGGCAGCGAGATCAGATGCCCGAGGATCGCCGTCGTGGCGAGCAACACCACCAGCAGATGGAGTTGCACGAAATCCCGCCGTGGCTGGTCGAGTAACGACGCCGAGAGCATTAGTTCTTCTCGGTTGACAAATACCACCCCTGTCCCAAATCGATGCACCGGTACCCGTCGGAATTCTTGCCAGCTTTCGCCCACGCAGCATACTGTTTGAGGTAGCGGTCTGCCAATGGCACCGCAATGTAGGTCCTGATATCCAGGTAGAGACGCATATCTTCAGAACCAGAACCATTATCGGACCTCATGTCATCGAATCCATGGCAGCCCAAAGACTTAAGCCGTTCGATCCACGCGCGGATGTCGGTCTGCCACTTCGTGTCGTCGGCATAACCGTCAACAATTCTGCCATCACGATAGATCACGGTGATGAACTCTCGGTCAGACCAAATCACACGACTCAGTGCAGGCTGCTTTTGGATGTCGGAAACAAGCGCTGCCAAAGCAGGTCTATGATTTTTCGAAAATGCTACGAGTTCATCGAAATCTAAACCCTTGTCACCGGATTCGAACCATCCAATGACAACCGCCAAAATCGCAAAAATAGCTATTATCCAAGACCATGATGGTTTCATCGTTTCTTTGTCGCGGAGTCGGTCCCAAATAACAGACATTGGCGTTCGGTTTTCATGGAAGCGGGGGAAATCTCAGGGCATTCGCGTGGGGATCACCCGGCGGCCGAGGCGGCGATAGATTTTGAAGTCGGAGTCGGTGGTGAGAAGGAGTGGGTCGGGCAGGATTTCGGTGAGGCGGACCAGACAGGCGTCGGCGATGCTCATGGGGACGTCGGCGTATTTTTCCAAAAGGTCGAGGACCGGAATGAAGGCTTCCTCATGGAGCGAGGAAATCCGCAGTGCTCCGCGACGGCAGGCAAGGCGGAGGGTGGCGCAGCCCTCGGGGGCGAGAAGGTGATCGGCCTCGGATAGAACGGACTCGCAGGTGATCCACGGCGGCGGATGAAGGCGGGCCAGCCGGACCGCCCACGGGTGGTTATGATCGTTCTTCCGCCAGAGGGCGACGAGAAAGGACGCGTCAACGATGACGGGATTTCCCATAACCGGTCGCTTTCAGGTAGTCCTTTTTCCGCGCACTCATATCGGCAGGGCCGCCCTCAACGGTGCCGATGAGATCCGCGATCAGATCAAAGCCGGAGGCAGCATCGTGATTTTGAGAACCTGCTGCGATCAGCCGCCTGCGGGCGACTTCGGATTTCGTCAGATGGGTCTTCTTCGCCTCGGCATCCAGTTCCCTGGCCAGATCGTCGGGGATGCGCAGAACCAGTGTTTGCATGGTTGATTCGTATTACGTGGATCGGGGTATCGCAATACGTAAAATGATTCTCCGCAGTGCGGGACTGGAAGTCCCCACGACGGACTGGGACAGGATATCCCAACCACTTGCCGCTTTCACAGTTCCCCCGCGATGACATCCTCCAGCGTCTGGCGCTTGCGGATGACGGTGGCGGTGCCTTTTTCGACCAGAATTTCGGCCGGGAGCGGGCGGCTGTTATAGTTCGAGGCCATGGCGAAGCCGTAGGCGCCGGCGGACATCAGGGCGATGTATTCGCCCGGTTGGAAATCCGGCAGCGGGCGGTCCTGGCAGAAGAAATCGCCGCTCTCACAGATCGGACCGACGACGTCCACCTTGAAGCGCTCGCCGCTCGGCGGTTCGGCCAGCGGGACGATTTCATGATGGCCTTCGTAAAGCGCCGGGCGGATGAGGTCGTTCATCCCGGCATCGACGATCTTGAAGGTCTTGGCGGAGCCGCGCTTTTCGTAGAGGCACTTGGTGAGCAGGACGCCAGCATTGCCGACGATGAGGCGGCCGGGCTCCAGCAGGATTTTCAAACCGAGATCTTTCAAGCGCGGGACCAGTTCCTCGCCGTAGCGGGCGATGGTCAGCGGGCGTTCTTCGAGCGGTTGGTTTTCCCACCAATCGACGCTGCCGGATTCGAGCGACTCCTTGTAAATGATGCCGATGCCGCCGCCGATCGACCAGAACTCAATGCCGTGCTTTTCCTTCAGCGAGAGCACCAGTGGCGTGACCTTTTCCACCGCCTCGATGAACGGGGAAATCGACGTGAGCTGCGAGCCGATGTGCATTTGCAGGCCGCGCAGCTTGATGTTTTTCAGCTCCTTCGACGCGCGCTCGTAGAGGTCGGCGATGGCGGTGAAATCGACACCGAACTTGTTCTCGGACTTGCCGGTGGAAATGTATTTGTGGGTCTTCGCGTCCACGTTCGGGTTCACGCGGACAGCCGCCGGTGCGATCATGCCGAGTTCGCCGGCGACCTTGTCGAGGTAGCGGAGCTCCTCCTCGCTCTCGACGTTGAACGAGTAAATCCCCTGCTCCAGCGCATAGACGATCTCGTCACGGGTCTTGCCGACACCGGCAAACGTGCAATGCGCCGGATCGCCGCCCGCCTTGATCACCCGGAAAAGCTCGCCGCCGGAAACGATGTCGAAGCCGGCGCCGTGGGTGGCTAACAGTCGGAGCACGGAGAGATTGGAGTTCGCCTTCACGGCGTAGGCGACCTCGTGATCGACCCCGGCCAGCGCGGCGTCGAGGCGGTTGTAGTGGTCGAGAATGGTGTTCGCCGAGTAAACGTAGAGCGGCGTGCCATACTCCTTGGCCAAAGCTTGGAGCTCGACGTCTTCGCAGAAAAGAGAACCGTTTTTGTAGGAAAATCCGTGCATCGCGCGGAGGAATTAGCGGGCAATCCGGCGCGGGTAAAGAGAAGAACTTCGCTCATCAGGACCCGGCATTTGAATTTTCCGCCAACTCCTGTGAGAGAGACTGAATAGAAGAGAAGGGCACCGCGAATCTAGCGAATCAGGCGAATCTTTGAAGAGGATCGGGACAGCCCGTGTTGAAGCCCCGTATTCAAGTCTTTCAGATTCGCCAGATTCGCTGGATTCGCGGTGCCTAAAAATCTGTATTCTTTCTTGGGTTGCTGGAAGGCGCGGATCTGGCAGGCTGTTAAAAATGGACGCCTCGCAAACGATTTCACTAATCCACTGCAAGCCCGGCGGGCCCACAGAAATGGGCGACGAGGTGGCGGTGGAGGAACCCTTGGAAATCCGACTGGACGGGCATCCGGTGGCGGTGGTGATGCGGACGCCGGGCCACGACGAGGAACTCGCAGCGGGATTCTTGGTGACCGAGGGCATCATTTCGACGGTGTCGGAACTCCGAAAAGTCGAAACCCGCTCCGACGAGAACCGCGTCCTGGTGTTTCTCCAGGACGGAGTCGCGGTGGATCTCGGACGGCTGACGCGACATCTTTTCACGGGGTCGTCCTGCGGGCTTTGCGGCAAGGCGACGCTGGAGGCGATCTTCACGGAATCCCCTCCGATCGAACGCGGAATCGAGGTTGCCGACGACGTGCTTTGCGAAGCTCCCGGGAAACTCCGCGCCGCCCAAGGAACCTTCGAAGCCACCGGCGGACTTCACGCGGCGGGTGTCTTCACGGCGCGAGGGGATCTGCTCATCATCCGCGAGGACATCGGCCGCCACAACGCGGTGGACAAGGTGATCGGCCACGCCCTGCTGAACGACATCGATCTCTCCGCCACGTTTCTGTTGGTGTCGGGCAGGCTGTCGTTCGAGATCATGCAGAAGGCGCTCGCCGCGAGAATTCCGACGGTGGCGGCCATCTCCGCGCCGAGTTCGCTGGCTGTGGAATTCGCCAAACAATCCAATCAAACACTTGTTGGCTTCCTGCGACCACCGACGTTTAACCGCTACGCGTAAAGGAATTACCCTTTTCCCCGCGCTTCTCAGCGAGCCTATCGCCAAGTCGGAGTTACCACCTTCCAGAGCCGGTCAATTCGATGCTGCACGTGTTTTCCGGATTGCCGACGTCGACGATCTTGAGGAGGGCTCTGTAGCCTTTCAAATCATTGGGATCGAAGGTCGCTTCGATGAGCGCGACCTTCCCCGGCAGCACCTTGCCAGGTGTGAGGAGCTTGCAGGTGAAGTTGTCCTTGCCGGTGAGCGAAAGGTTCAGCCCTTGGATGCTCTTGTTTCCGATATTCTTCACATAGAGCCTTTTGATGGCCGGCGGGCCTGCGATGCTAACCGCGCCGAAGTTTCCATCGGTCTTCACCAAATCGAGCGCAGAAACGCGATACGAGTGAAGCTTGGTGATGCGGGCCGGTCCGTTGTCGCGCGGGCTCTTGTTTCTCACCATGCCGACTCCCTTGGCCCACCATTCCTCCACGACTCCCTTGGGGCCGCCACTGAAGGACACCGTGAAACGAAGATGGATGCAGTTGGGGAAATCACCCGCGGGCACGCTCACCGACGTTTTCTCCAGCACTTCCGCCGTGACCGTCGCATCCGGACCATGGCCACCTTCGGAATTGAACACGTCGGTCTTGACCGAAACCGGCTGCCCGATCGCCAGCGTTTCCGGAAATACCGCCCCCGGGCTGAAGCGGACGAAGATGTTTTCCTTATAGTCGTCAAAACCGTAGAGGGCATAAGCGGTGCCCGTCCCGTAAAAGTCATACGAATAAAGGGTCCCACCTGGGATAATCTTGTCCCCCGAAAACTTGCCCAGAATCGTGGACATGAAGACGACGTTCTTGCGCTTTTCCACCAGCTTCCCGTCCTGAATGCTGAAAAGTTTCAGCAAATACGAGGCGTCCTGCAGTTTCACCACCCGCGCGTCGTAGCCGCCGTCCTCACGGGACTGCAAATAATTCCATGCCGCGTCGGTCTTGGTTGGATAGAAATAATCCATGAGCCTTACTTTCCCCGGTTCCTGCGAGAACGCTGCAACCGATCCCAAAACCGAAAGAAGAGAAATGGTGGCGGCCAACCGCATTGTGGCAGTTCGCAAATTTTGGATGTAGGACTTCATATTGCGCGGCAGCGGGTAATCGGCAAGGCAGCCACGGGCAAGACCATTCTCGGGGGATGTGATAGACGTTCCACGACCGGCGAATTCTCCACGCTCCGTCATTGACTCGGTGCGCGACGGAGCCAAGCTGCGACCGCATGAAACGAGTGTTGTGCATCGTGCTGGATTCCGTGGGTTGTGGTCGCGCGCCGGATGCGGCGGAGTATGGCGACGCGGGCGCAAACACACTGGAGCATTTGTTTGAAATGATTACTGGCCTATCTCTGCCGAACCTGGCGCGGCTTGGATTGAACAATGTCCTAGGCCTGCCAACGGACGTTGGAATCCATCGCTCGGCGTCATGGGCGCGCCTCACGGAGCGGTCGGCGGGAAAGGACACGACGACCGGTCATTGGGAACTGATGGGCTGCGCGTTGGACAAAGCTTTCGCGACCTTCGAGTCGTTCCCTCCCGATCTGGTCGCCGAACTGGAAGCACGCGGCGGAGTGGAATTCATCGGCAATATCGCCGCCTCGGGAACGGAAATCCTGGTGCAACTCGGCGATGAACACCTCCGGACCGGCAAGCCGATTCTCTACACCAGCGCGGACAGCGTGTTCCAGATCGCCGCGCATGAGGAGGTCTTCGGGTTGGAGCGCTTGTGGGCTCTTTGCAAGACGGCGCGGGCGTTGCTGGATGAACGGGGTATCCGGATCGGCCGGGTGATCGCGCGGCCATTTCTGGGCGACTCACCCGCGAATTTCAAACGCACGGGAAACCGCCACGACTATTCGCTGATGCCGGGTGAGACGGTTTTGAACCGCTTGCAGGCGGCGGGTGTGACGACCATCGGCGTGGGAAAAATTTCCGACATCTTCGCCGGATCGGGAATTTCGGAATCTCATCCGACGAAATCCAACGCCGAGGGAATGGCGGTGATTGAACGCCTGTGGCAGGAGCCGCGGGAGGAACCTCATTTCATTTTCGCCAACCTGGTGGATTTCGATTCACTCTACGGTCATCGCCGCGATCCGGAGGGCTACGCGCAATGTCTGCGGGAGTTCGATGAGTGGCTGGGAGGCTTCATCGACCAGGTGTTGCCGGGCGATCTCGTCATCCTAACGGCGGACCATGGCAATGATCCCTATCACCCCGGGACCGATCACACGCGCGAACAGGTGCCGGTGCTGACCCTAGGGATGGGCAGGGATCTGGCGGACGGCACATTTTCCGATGTGGCGCGATGGGTGGAAGAGCGCTTGATCCCCTCCCCGCTCTAGAACGTATGCCAAAAGAAATTGCCGGAACGCGAAGCCTCAAGGAGAGGCGGACTCCGATCCGCCCGAGCCGATGAGGCGGCGATGAGTCGAGGCTAACCACTTTTCACCCGCGATCCATGGACCGCGGCGAATCGGAGTTCGCCACCCCTTGTTTCAGAGGCGCGCCACCGGGGCAACCGTTCTAACTTTTTCTCCGAGGCAACGCGCGGGTCGCACCGGTGGAAATCCCGCCGTCGATCAGCAGGAGCTGGCCGGTCATGTAGCGGCTCTCCTCGGAGGCGAGAAAGACCAGCGGACCGTCGAGATCGCCGGTTTGCCCGGGACGCTTGAGCGGGATGCGGTCGCTGAGGTATTCCACCCATTCCTGATCCTCATACATTACCGCGTTCTGGGCGGTTTTGAACCAACCGGGTGCCAGGCAATTGACGGTGATGCCATGCACGCCCCAATCGTCGGCCAGGCTCATCGTGAGCTGTTTGGTGCCGCCGCGACTGGCGCAATACGGCGCGAGGCCCGCATAGCCGGCGACGGAAGTAACCGAGCCGATGTTGATGATGCGGCCGTATCTCGCCGGGATCATGAACTCGATCGCCACCTGTTGGGCGACGAAAAATGTGCCGCGCAGGTTGGTGTCGAGGACGAGGTTCCAATCGTCCCACGTGATCTCGGTGGAAGTCTTGCGGACGTTGCAGCCGGCATTGTTGACGAGAATGTCGATGCGTCCGACATGGGACTTCGCCTCCCGAACGGCGGATTGGATGCTTTCAAACGAACTCACATCGAGCGCCAGCGGGAAACAACGCCGGCCGAGCGCTTCGATTTTCGCAACAATCCCGTCGAGCGATCCGCTGGAGCGGCTGGTGACGATGACATCGGCCCCGGCCTCGGCGAGGGTGAGGGCGAAACGTTCGCCCAGACCGCGGCTGGCTCCGGTGACGAGAGCCGTGCGGCCGGTTAGATCGAAGGATTGCATGGCTTGAGAATGACTTTGAGCAAACCTTCCGTGTTGTTAGCCAGTCGGGCGAACCAATCCGCTCCGTCTGACAGCGGAGCGGTGGCGCTGAGCAACGGCTCCACCCGGATCGAACCGTCCTCGATCCGCTGGATCGCCTCGGGGTATTCGCCCGCACAAGCACACGAGCCTTTTAACGTGATCTGGCGGGTGACCACTTCCTGCAACGGCAGCGGCACGCTCGGTTGCAAGTTTCCCACCAAGACCACCGTGCCGCCCTTGCAAACACTGCGGATCGCCAGCTCGACGGGTGCCGCGGCACCGACAACTTCGAAGGCGGTCCGCGCGCCATCGCCACCACAGATTTCGCGGAGCTGGGGTGCTAGATTTTCCTGTTTCGCGGAAAATGTCCGGGAAGCTCCGAGCTCTCTGGCGAGGGCCAGTCGCGAGTCGTCGAGATCCACCGCGATGACCTCCGCCCAGCCACGGGCTTTCAGTGCCTGGATCACTAACAACCCGATCAGCCCTGCACCGATAACCACCACCGGTTCGTCAAACGCCGGCGGCGCGAGATTGACGGCGTGCAGGGCGATCGCTACCGGTTCCGCGAACGCGGCCTTTTCAAATGTCAGTGTGTCGGGGATCCGATGGAGGATCCGCGTCGGCAGGACGACTTGCTCCGCGAAACAACCGTGACGGCGATAGTCCGCACAGGAAACCCCGAGCACGCGGCGATTGGCGCACAGATTGAAATTTCCCCGCGCGCATTCGTCGCACTCGCCGCAAAATTCGGTGGAATCGAAGGTCACGCGGTCGCCGATTTTCCATTCCGTCACTCCTTCCCCCAACCCGGAAACGATCCCCGCCGCTTCGTGCCCCATCACGATCGGCGGGATGCGCCTGCCGCTGCGGCCGTCCATGCCGTGGATGTCGCTGCCGCAGACGCCGCAGGCCTGGACATCGATCCGGACTTCCCCAGCACCGGCTAACGGATCCGCGACCTCGGTGAACTCGAAGGTCGAGGGGGCGGTTAGAAGAAGGGCCTTCATGGGAATGCAGGTGAGTTCGGGAGATCCATGCCGGAGCGACTTAGCAGAATTTTGCGGGGGTCGGCAATCCCAACTTCCCATTTGAAATTGACGGCCGACTTGCCAACATTCCCTGCATGGAAAAGCCACGTGTTGTCATTGTGATGGGAGTTGCCGGGTCAGGAAAATCCACGATTGGAGCGCTGCTGGCGTCCCGAAACGGCGGCAGCTTTCACGATGCGGATGATTTCCACCTTCTCGCCAACATTGCAAAAATGACGGCGGGCCTGCCCTTGAACGACCGGGACCGTGCACCGTGGTTGGAGCGACTGCGCCACGAGGTGATCGACGCCGCGCCGGCCGGCGGATTGACGGTGCTCGCCTGCTCGGCGTTGAAAAAGAGTTACCGCGAGCAGTTGGGCGTCGGCACACCCGGCGTGGCGTTGGTTTACCTGAAGGGCGATGCCGCCACGCTCAAAAACCGGCTCGCCGCGCGGCCCAACCACTACATGAAGGCCGGCATGTTAGATAGCCAGCTCGCGATCCTGGAAGAGCCGCTGCCGGCGGAAGGCATCACCGTGGAAATTGGCTCCGCTGAGGAGGAAATCGTGGCGGCCATCGAAACGGCACTGCACTTGCACGGCTCCTGATCCGCATCCGTCCGCAGTTCGAATCGATCCAACATTGGACTTATCAGCGAGTGGTGGAACCCCGCAACAGTGCGCTGGCGCACCAAAGCAAGGGAGCCTGGCCGTGCATGTCGCCGATGTTGCGCTTGCGCTCGAGGTAATAGGACAAGCCGTCCTTCTTGTTGGTGCCTTCGCAGACCTCGCGGATATCTGAGTTTTCGTCGAGATAGCTGATCAAAGCCAGCCAGCCCTTGCGGGCCGCCGGGCCGTAGGTGGACTCGTCGAGCCAACCTTGTTTCACGCCGGTGATCATCGCGAAGGAAAACATACCGGTGCAGGATGTCTCGGGCCAGGATTCCGGATGATCGATGAGCTGCCGCCACATGCCATCTTCGCCCTGATGCTTGAGCAAGCTTTCCATCATCTTGCGATAGCCGGCCAGGATGCGCCCCCGCTGAGGATGAGTCTCTGGCAACGATCGCAGCAGTTCGCTCATGCCCGCCGCCATCCAGCCGTCGCCGCGTCCCCAAAAGTAAGGGACGTCCGGCGCGTGATAAAACAATCCATTCGGCTGCTGCAGCGCGTCGAGATAAGCCACCATTTCCAGCGCAGCGCGATCGATGTATTTCGCGTCGCCGGTCGCCCGGTAAGCTTGCGCCTGGACCATGGTGATCATGAACATGTCATCAATCCAGAACCGCGTATGCCAACTGAGGCCGCGTTGGACCCATTCCTTCACCTCGGGTTTCAATCGCTCGTAACCTTCGCCATCGGGAGTCTCCCATTGCTTGTCGGCGAATGACTTTCCGAGCGAGAGATACTTTGGCTCCTTTGTCTGCAAATACAACTCCAGCGGCACCGAGCCGAAGATCGTGGAGTCCACATTGGTGGGATGCGGGATGAGTTTGGATTCCTCGCCGAACAACGGCTCGAAGCGCGCGATGAGCTTGTCCGTCAATTCCCTGTCTCCTGCTAGCCGGGCGAACGTGAGCGCGCCGTACCAAGTGCAGGTCTCCGGATAGGTGATGTCGTTAGGCGGAGTGGGACGGCCGAAGTTCGGATGCGGTGTGGCGACGAAACGCTCCGCCACCCGCTTGCCGATCTCCCGCGGCGAGCCACCGGCGGGCCACGAGGTGAAATCTTTGCCGCGCACGGGTTGGGCATCCGCGGCCCCAATGAGAAATACGGCGAGGAGCGGTGCAAGTTTGATTTGTATTTTCATGGGTTGAATCGCGCAATGAAGCCACACCCTCACTGACCACGCAATCATCGATTCATTGACCCGTCCAAGGCGGAAAATCGCCGAAGTTCCGGACCGACGGTTGTTTGGACTTCATATCGACGAGCGTGACGACCACCTCGCGCTTTTGGTCGCTCGCTTTCCAACTCACGGACTGCCCTTTCACCCACTCGCCGTTAGCACTGAGAAACTCCACAACCACCGAGTACATGTTGTATTCGTCCACCTTGGTGGCGTGTGGAAACTGGGCATACTTGCCGGGAGGGATCTGGGGAGTCACCTCACCTGATAGGACAAACCGGACCGGCACCGGTGCCAGATTGATCGCGCGGATCTGTCCCATGCCGAAGGATTTCTGATCGTCGTCATAGGCGATCACCTGGTAAGGGAGTTTGCCTTCGCCGCCCCCGCCGGGGACGAACAGGAACAACTGGCGCGCGGATTTCCCCAGCTTGGCCCGGCCCACCGGGATTTGTTGCGGTTTTCCATCAGGTCCGGATTTCTCGATGCTGAAAATGGCTTCATCCGTTGTGAATTTCCCTTCGATGACCGGTGAAATATCGGTATAGAGAATCACTTCCAGGCTCTTCGATTTTCCATCGCCGGCGACGAGGAGCACTTTTTCAAGATCCTTGATTTGCTCAAGGCAGAGCGTCCGGAACTGAACCTTGCGCGCTTCCTGCGCGGACAAGACCGAGCTCAATGCACCAATCGCAAGGATTTTCAAGAGCATGTTTTTCATGATTCCGAGTAAGATTAGATTTCGTTAGTGTTCAACCAACGAAACGCGATAACCTTGAATTGGCGGCCGAAATTGATGTTCGCCGGTAGCGTGGCCACGACCTCCGGAAGTTCGGCGGTGTCCACATACTCGGGCACCCGCTGGACGGTGGCTTCGCAGTAGGCGCGGGCGACGATTGCTCCCGAGGCATCCCGGGCGTCCCCATAGGCCCGGATGTGGAACGTGTCCGACCGGACGGTGACAAAGGAACCGATGGAAGAAAGGATGTCGCCCTGCGAAATTTCCCCCGGTGCCCCGGTCCCGGTATTAGGCGTGACGGCACCCGGATTCTGCCAGCCGAAACCCGCCACATCCGCAGGACTAACAGACGTGGCGTTGTCCGCCATCACGGCGTTGACGCCGGATTGATCGAGTGCGGCTTGAAGCGCGCCCTTGTTCGTTAGATCTCCCGGCGGACCGAGGCGGCGGTTGACAAATTCCGCCATTGAGAGAAATGGCCCGCGGGCACGGATCTCTGCGACGATTTTTTTCGCAAGCAGTTCGATCTCCGTCGTGCTCAGGGTGCGGTAGCTGTTCCAGAGTTTATCCTTGGGCGCGCCGGATTGACCGAGTACCGGTCTGCGCATCCGAAGAAACGGGGCACCCGAGGGAATTTTTTCGTCCGCGCCGGATGCCAAGGGCACCTCGGTATCCGCAAGTCCTGATAGAACGGAAATCCAGGCAGGCACCGAAGTGCTGTTCACGTTGAAGCCGCCGGTGGTCATCATGCAGGCTGCGGATTGTTTCCCGTCGGCGGTGACTGCCGCGGTTGCTACGTCTTTGGCGGATTTTCCCGACGGGATATAAGCAATATTGCGTTCGTTAGGGAGCTTGCGGCTGCCACTGAAGAAGTCGGTGGCCAGATCATTCAGTTTAGCGCCGGATGAGCCGGTGTACATCGTTCCCTCCAAAGTCGCGAGTGTTGAAAACCAGTAACGGTCCCACAGTTGGTCGTTGGCCAGCCAGGAATGATCGAGAACGGTCCGCGAAGTATCAGGCTTGAAAACCACCAGGTCCGAGGGGAGTGCCGGATGAGCGCGGGATTCGCCCACCGAGTAGGTCACATACGGAATGCTGCCGATGCTGGCACCGTTCGCGTGGCGAAGCTGGGCAATCGACTGCAAGGGTGCCATCGGAATCTCGTAAAGCGTCGCGGCGGTGGTTCCGTTGATCACTCCATGACCACCGAAGAAAAACCCCTTCTCGCCATCCGTTTGGATCGCGGCGGTGCCTCCCCGGACGGGTGTCAGGGCGAATTCCAACGGACTGCTGCCTTGGCTTGCGGAGGTGGTGAAATCGCAGGTCGCCATTTGCATGGCCAGGCCGGTGTCGGCAACCGGACGCGACTTGGTGTAGGATTCCTTCGTTGTCTTCACACCGAGAGTGAAAACCGCGAATGCCCGGGGAGTTACGTAATTGGCAATCGCCTGGCTGTTAGGAACGTAGATGCTGCCCGTGGTGATGGGTGCATCGCGGCCGGCTTTCGGATAGGTTTCGGGGAAGCTCCGGACTTCGTTGAACCGGGGCGAAGTCCCCTCGGATACAATGGTACTCAAACGGGCCTCATCCTTGTAAAAGACCTGTGTGGTTCCCACCGTCGTGCCATTCAAGCGCACGGTGACGCCGAACTTGTAGCCTTCGCTTTTCGCAGTCGCAGGAGCTTTGGGACCGTAGCGGACACTGATGACGTCGTCCTTTTCCTTTCGCAAAAGAATCACGCCATCTTTCGCCCGCGCAGCCAGCCAGGCGGCGCGGGTGCCTGTCGCCAACCAATCCACATCGTAGCCCACACCGCTTTTGGCATCAGTGATAATTCCGGGCGCCGTTAGGGCGGACGCCCCCGCCCCACCCGTTTTATTGCTTTGCCAATCGAACATCAGTTTGCCATTCGATCCGCCGCTGAACTCATCATTGAAGGTCCAGTTCGCCGGGAACGGCTTGCCAAAAACCCTTGTTTCCCCCGCTCCCATGACCACTTCCGTCGCAGAGGTGGGCGAACCCGAAAGCTGCATGACGAAATTCTTCTTCTGCCCCGCCGCACTGATATAGAGGTCATTCAATGCCACCAAACCGGACGTGGAGGCTGGCTGGCCATTTACCAGAAACTCGAAGCCGATCGGTGTGTCCGCGAACTCCACCTGAATGTTCGTGAAACGGAGGGGCACGCTGTAGGGATTGTGCAGGGTGATCACCGGCAGGTACATCAGATGAAGGTCATAGGGATAGTCCGCGGTCGCGCGGCTGCGGGCATCCCTGGCGCAGAGGCTGAAAACTGTATCGATCCGGACGACCGTCGGCATCAACATGACTCCCCTGAGGGATTTCATGTTAGGCTCGTAGCGGGGTTTGCCCGTCGCCTTGTCTGCGATCGCGAGAGGTGCGTAACCGGAGGGGATCACGGCCTTCATGCCGGCGCTCGGATTGTCCTTCGCCGTCGTTTTCCGATAGAGTTTCGCATACCCCGAGTAGAGGGCCCAAAGAGGATCAGGGGTTGCGAGAGGTGTGCTCGTGTTGGAGTAGAGAAAGCGCGTATTATAGTCGGCCGGCAGGTTCGTGGAATCGAACAGGACGCTCAAATCCGTCTTCAATCCGCCATTTGCCACATCCGCCTGCACCGAGACAGAATCGACACTGAAGTCATGGAAATAAGGAGCGATCCCTTTGGATCCGCCTCCCGCCAGACTCGATTGATTGAGGCTAACCAATTTGGGCAGCACTTCCGACAGCTTGTCTTTGGCGCTTTTCGTATCGGACTTGAGAAACGCCAGATCCGTAACAGTATCAAAACCGTTTCGCGAAGAAGAACCCGCCTGGGTGATCTTCTCACCAACACTGGTGGCGTCTTTCGCTGGAAGCAGGTCGATCCTGCTTTTCACTCCTTCATCCAAAGTCACCCAGGAAACCCCTCCTCCAGCGGCCTTCGGCTTGGTTCCGGCGATCTCCACAACCGGCGCACTGATTTCGTTCGCGGTGTTGCCGGAACCCACGCTTCCCGCGCCGACGAGACGCTGGCTTGTTGCCGAGGTCGGAAGAACCGCGGGATCAGGCGCGGTCGCCGGAGTCGGATTCGCCATCAGATAGCCGAGAAAGTTCGCCCCGGTCTTCGCGGATGCATAGTCGGGACTGCTGGACGGCGGCCTCCATGCCTTCCAGACACCGGCGATTCCCGGAGGGACTTTCGAATTGATCAGATTGGCGGGAGCCGTGACCCGGGAATCCGGGCCCGCGGCACGCTGAAGGTCACCGATCGCGAGCATCAACGCGAGCCTCGCATTCGCTCGTGCCTTGGCCATGGCATCGCCACGGTTGGCGGTCCTCAAGGAAATCGAGGACAGTGTCAGAAGCCCGACAGCAATCACCGTCAGCAGGATCATCAGGCTGAGGGTGACGATGAGGGCGAATCCTCTTTTCCTAACGATGACTCGTGGATTTGCTTTCATGATGATAACTGTTCAATTCACATCCGTCACCGTATTGATTCGAAACAATCCGTAATCCCTATCTCGGCATGAAGTCAGCGCCGGCGGCGAAGCAAACCCGCGCCCATCAGAAGAGCGGCCAAAACCGTGCTGGGTTCGGGGACAGCGGACCAGGTGAGGGTGTTTCCGCTGACCGAGAATGAACCATTCACCGGAGTGACCGAGCCTCCACTGGAGTTGAGCACCTCGACCGTGGTGAATATATTGGCCCAATCGGCAATGGAGGCGGAACCGTCCGTGGTGAAGATATTCTCCCAGGTTCTGGTGCCCGAGTTCCAGAACGAATCACTGAATGACGAATCGGCCGCGACGATGCGGAAGATGGAGGCACCGGCACCGCCTCCATCCACCAGGCTCGCGCCGACGAGCTTGTCAAAGCTCGCCCCATCGCCGCTAATGTCCCACGAGAAGATGGATCCATCGTTGAAAGTGCCCGCACCGACAACCGTCGCCGTGCCAGCGGCATTCACATCCCCTGCTGCCAGAATCGCACCGGAGTTGATCGTCACGCTGCTGCCGATCGTGCCGGTGGTGCCGGAAGCAAGCGTCGTATTCGTACCTGTTACAGTAACCGCCGAGTTGCCGATAGAGCCCGAGACCACCAGCTTGCCCGATTCGACCGCGGTGGCTCCGGTGTAGTTACTCGATCCGGTCAGACTCATCACACCCGCTCCCAACTTGGTGAAACCTGCAGCCGCGAAACCCACTTTGTTCGTGATGGCGGCGGAAACGAGCAGATCCGTGGCGGCAGCTCCGTCGGCAACGGTGATGTTGATGTTACCACCATTGTCACCGCGGAGGACCAAGCGTCCGGCAATGGTAGAAGTGGTCGCGCTGGCCAGCGTGGAAACCGAGCTGTTCGAGTCGAGCGTCAGATTGCTGGTAGCCGCCGCATCACTGACTCCGCCGTTGGATTGGACGGTTCCACCGGTAAGGGTGTAGGCGATGCCCCAGCCCTGGTCACCGGTGCCATTGGCCGCACTCAGTGTTCCGCCATTGACAGCGATGGAGTTTACTTTCGCACCGGTGTTGAAGCCCAGCGCATTACTTGCAGTTAGGTTGACCGATGCGCCGGAATTGATGGTGAGGGCTCCGCGGATCGCGCCGTCTCCTCCTCCGACCGAGAGGGCGAGGGTTCCACCATTGACGATCGTGCCGCCGGTGTAGGTGTTCACGCCCGACAAGGTGAGGGTGCCCGCGGTATTGGCCTTGGTCAGGCCTCCCGTGCCGGACATGACGTTGCTGATGCCGACGGTGTTGCCGTTGGTGTCGAAGGCGAGGCCGCCGGCCTTGAGGTTGACGAAAGTTCCCAGCAGGAAGTTCGAGTTGTTCGCGTGGGTGAGCGCCTTGATCGTTCCTCCATCCGCGTGAAGGACGTTGGCCGTGCTGCTCGCCGCGATGGTGCTGGTTCCCTTGCGGATGGAGCCGGTGGAAATGGTGCCGCCATTCAAATTGATCACCCCGTAAACGGCACTCGCGGCATTATTACCGCCAAGAACCACGGTGGAAGTATTCAACTGCGAGGTGCCCGCCATGTTCAGAGTTGCAAAAACTCCCGTTCCAGTGGCTGCTCCGAACTGCCCGACAACAAACGTCGAGGCCGTGGCATTGAATTTGGCATCTCCGGAAAGATCCACCACCGCCTGGGCACCCGCCGCATTGATATTCGCCAGATTGATCTGGGAGACTGAATTCGCATTGAATACTCCCCCGGTCATGATGATGGAACCTTTCGCCCCGTTGGCGACTCCGATGCTCAATGATATTCCCGAGTAGTCCACCGTACCTGCACTGACATTGAACCTGGCATTGGTGCCGTTGCCCCAACTGAAACTCGTCGCGATGGACAAGGTCCCGCCACTCATGTTGTAAGTGGGGTTGCGGGATCCTCCGGCACCTCCGAAGCCGAGAGTGCCCAGCGAGAGATTGCCAGCGGTCTGATTGAATGTCGTCGCTCCACTGGTAATGTTGAGGTTGAGCGCCGCCAGACTGATGGAGTTGGTGGCGTCGAAGTTGATCGTTGAGGTGCCGTCCGAACTAACTGTATCTCCCGTCACCGGTGCCACGCCACTTGCATACTTCGTCGAGTCACCGAAGTTTCCGGTTGCCCCGGCAGTCCATACCTGGGTGAGAGCCGATGCCGAAGGGCTGGAAATCGAGAGAACAGCCGTTGAAACAACGAGTCCGAGACGGGCGTGACGGAGCAAACAAAATGGGTTTTTGAAAGATGATTTCATGCAGATTGATTTCTGATAAGGATATGGTTCGACATACCCAGAGTGGTCTCCGGGCGGCTGACCTTGAGGAAGAGTCCTCAGTTCTCCACTCCGACCACGCGGACGAACTTGCGGGCAATATCGATGGCAACGGTCGCCTCCTTGCGGGTGTAATCGGTGGGAACACCTGTTTGATCGGCTGACAACACCGGAGTGACACCGCTGGTGGGCCATGGATTTTCAGCCAGCGTGATGCTTTCCTGAAGGATATAGGAGGATCCCGTGTTGCGCTCGTTCCAACGAACGTGCAGCCCTCCTCCCGATTGGATCATCGGCGTCAACGTGCCGGTGTTGGTTTGTGGATCGGTGCCGAACAGGAACTCCTGGATGTTGGTGAAACCATCGGTATCTGGATCATCCTGGCGTCCTCTCAAGGAAGCAAAGGCCGGATTGGTGATGTTTGCATTGGCCCAGATGGAGTAGCCGGTCACCACCGGACTCGTGGTGACGACCAGGCTGCCGGTATCGCCGACGATATGTGAGGTGGCAATCGCGCCCGGAATCGACTGGGTGTTGGTCGTCGAAACATAGGTACCGGCCGCCTGCTGGACACCGTCGAGGAACAGCTTGTCAACCGTATCGGCGGTTCCATGTGATAGATTGAGCGTGGAAGTCGCACCGTTGAGAGTGACCGTGGCCGCGTTGTTCAAGGTAGCGCTGGTCAGCGTGAGCGGACCGCTGTTCACCGTGGTGTTACCGACGTAGTCCGGATCGGCAAGGGTGACATTGCTGGCACCGCTTTTGGTGATATTGGCAGTGCCGGAAATATTCCCCGAGATGACAATCGGGCTGCCTGCAGAGTCGATCGCGACGTTACCCGCTAGATTGAAATTGCCGGTCCAGGTGCCGGTCGCGACGCCTTGGTTGTGAAGCGTGCCACCGCTCTCGATGGTGACCGGGGTGGCGATGGTCAACGTGCCATAGGTTCCCGCGCGGGCTCCGGATTTGATGGTGAGCGTACCAGTTGCCCCGCCGTAGGCATTGGCTGACGTTTCCGCCCAAACATTGCCGGCGGCCACGACGATGTTGATCGGTGTGCCGGAGGCGTCGCCGCGGAAGCCCATGTCGTTGTTGCCGATCTTGGTTAGAGTGTGTCCATTTCCGGTCACAGTTCCACCCTGGCCGAAATCGAAGCGACTTCCGTTGTTACCAATCGAGGTATCTCCCGTCATGATAAGATTCTTGATGCCTGCGTCACCAAAGCGAATTCCGCCGCCGTTCACGATCAAACCGGTATTCCCAGGTCCTGTCCCGGAAACGGTGTAGGTGTAAATGGAGCCGGGAGCCTTTCCATTGATGTCCACCTGCGCACCCGAGGCGATGGTGATTCCGGAACTGCTTCCGAAGGCCGAATTGCTTCCCATGATGAGTTTGCCCGAATTGACGGCAATCGCTCCGGTATAGCTATTGGTCAATCCGCCCACGGTGACATCCCCCGCCCCGCTTTTCACAATTCCGCCTCCCCCCAAAATGCTACCGGAGGATCCGTCGATCACGTAGGGGTTTCCTGCCGTGTTGTTGAAAATCATTCCGCCTGGTTGGACGTTGCCGGAAAGGCTCAGCGTCATCAGGGCCGGGTTGGCAAGGTCATTGAAAGCGACGGTGTCGCCGGTATGGAAGATCGTGGACGACGAATTCACGGTATTGGTGAAATTCTCATCCGTTCCAGCGGTCATCCAGAGGGGAACTAACGAGTTCGCCTCAGCCGCGGCGGCGGTCCAGGCAAGGTTCCGGGCAGCTTGCGGAGGGCCTATCAAAATCGTTCCGGTCCCGATGAAGAACCCATCATTCTGGACGTCGGCTCCCGATTCCGACGAACCGTAGGTTCCGTTAGCCGTGTAAGTGGTCGCCCCCAGGGTCAGCGAGCCGACCCGTTCCTGGAGCCCATCCAGGCTTACCAGCGCGCCAGTCATCACGGTGAGATTGTTGCTATCCGGAATCACGGTTGCTGACCCAAGGGTGAGTTGCCCGGCAGCAACCGTGGTGGCACCCGCATAGGTGTTGGTGCCCGTTAGTGTTAGTGTTCCGTCACCTTGTTTGGTAAGTCCGCCCGGGCCCGACATGACGTTGGTGATCGTGACATTGTTGGAATCGGTGTTGAAATTGAGCCCGCCCGCCTGGAGATCGACAAACGCACCTTGGAAGAAGTTGGAGTTCGCGGCATGGCTGACGGCTTTAACCGTCCCGCCGTTGGCGTGGACAACGTTTGCGGTGCTGCTGGCGGCGATCGACCCATTTCCCTTGCGGATCGAGCCGGTGGAAATGGTGCCGCCATTCAAATTGATGACCCCGTAAACGGCACTCGTGCCATTATTACCGCCAAGAACCACGGTTGAAGTATTCAACTGCGAGGTGCCCGCCATATTCAGGGTTGCGAAAACTCCCGTTCCAGTGGCTGCTCCGAACTGCCCGATAACAAAGGTCGAGGCCGTGGCATTGAATTTGGCATCTCCGGAAAGATCCACCACCGCCTGGGCACCCGCCGCGTTAATGTTCGCCAGATTCATCTGAGGAACCGAGTTCCCATTGAAGACTCCGCCGGTCATAATGATCGAACCTTTCGCCCCATTGGCAATTCCGACGTTCAGTGAGGTTCCGGAAAAATCCACCGTGCCCGCGCTGACATTGAGCTTGGCATTGGAACCGTTGCCCCAACTGAAACTCGTCGCGATGGACAGTGTCCCGCCACTCATGTTGTAAACAGGGTTGCGGGATCCTCCTGGACCACCGAAGCCGAGAGTGCCCAGCGAGAGATTCCCCGCGGTTTGATTGAAGGTTGTAGCCCCGGTGGCGAGGTTGAGGTTGAGCGCCGCCAGGCTAATGCTGTTGGTCCCGTCGAAGTTAATCGTCGAGCCGGTGCCGTCGGAAGTGACGGTGTCTGCGGCAAGAGGTGCAATGCCGCTAACATACTTCGTCGAGTCGCCGAAGTTGCCATTACCGCCCGCGGTCCATACCTGGGTGGCCGCCCACAGAGATGGACCGGAGAAGGTGAAAATCACCGCGGAAACCGCGAGGGCGAGAGGTGATTGGACGACTCGCTTGGATTGGAATTTGAATGAGAGTTTCATGGGATTGGATTGGGTTTTTGGATTGGGTTTTTGGATTGGGTTTTTGGATTGGGTTTCAACAGGTTTTCCAACGTGCGATAGGGTTGCTCAGGGCAGCCCCGGTGAGGGCGAAGGCGCAGGACAGGAATGTCGCCGGTGGAGATTCACGACGGACGAACAAAGCGGTGGGTTTCATTGAGTAGTGTCCGGATCCATCCGGACCTGACGTGATTTTTTTCCGAATCCGAAAAAATTCCGGTTCAGCAAAATCATGGCAAAATAGACCGAACAAGATCCGGCAACACGGCGGGCGGAAGCATTGAGTCGATGTTTGTTCAAAATCACCGGCTCGCTTGGTTAGATGGACCGAAAAACTGAACCTCCGCCACATTCCCCCAGCCGCCGTCCGGTGAGAGATATCGGAGATAACGAAAGGTTCGCGTGTCTTTCACTTCCAGGAGTGTGAATTCACCTGGCCGTGGCGAGGCCTGGACCTTCGCCAAAACCACCGCGTCGCGGAAATCGCTCTTGTTGCCCCCTTGAAACACTCCTCCCACCATTCGGTCCGGCCACAGTTCCCTTGGGAAATAGCGGATCGCAGTCACCCTGCTGATTCCCGAAGCACCCAAATCAAGCCCCGACCAGATGCCGTCCCCGGAGGAAGCATCGAAATAGGTCGTCACGTTGTTATCATAGACCGCCTCCCGCTTGCCCGCTGATTTATCAAATGTCCCTTCCGATCCGATCACAGATCCTGTTAGTCGGTTTGCAAGCGAGGGGCGTTCCGGAAGGGCGACCGAAACAGGAACATGGAGGGAAGGTTTGCCACTCCCGCCGACGGCGGCCACTTCGAAAACCGCCTGTGCGCCGTCACCAAGACGCCGTGCGTTCAGGAGATCGAACGAGGTTCCGGCAGTCGCCCCCAGCCATACGAGTTGACCGCTCAGAGGATCCTTTTGATAGATACGGTAGTGGCTGACAGCACCACCGGGACTCTCCCACTTGAGCACTGCGTCGAGCGAATCCAATCCCGTGAATTTCAACTGCTCCACATGCAGATGTGTTGGCGCACCTCCAGGTGCCATCGGAGCATCATAAATCGCGATGCCACCGATCCTCATTTCATAACCGGCAATTGCCGTTTCATCGCTGAAGCGCAGGAAAACCCCGGTGAGCCGCCTTCCGGCATGCGCTGCTAGGTCGAGTTGCAATGAACTCCAAGACTCCGGAGAAGAGTCACCGGCATTGAAAAACACCGGTGTTTGTGGAGCGTCCTCAAATTTCAACCCCACCTGGAGAGCGGATTTTTCCGCCGCCTTTCCGCGCTTGAATACCAATGACAGCTTCGTCTTGTCCGACATCAGCAGGTTGGTTTGATAGAGATCCAGATCATTCGTCGCATCCAGCGTCCCGGAAACCTTCAGCGAAGCTCCGCCCTGATAAGGATCCGAATAGTCTATCTCCGGAATCAGCGCGGTCCCCTTGCTGGATATCGACCACATGCGATCCGGCAGACGCTCGGCGAGAAGCGGATTGCCCCACGGATCGTTGGAGAGAACCTTGCCGTTTTCCGCATAGACCGAACCACGACCGGTCCCGAAGTGGGTGATGAATAGCAGCGAACTTACTGCTGCTGTGGAAGGAATGCTGAATTTCGCGACGAATCCCCCACCCGCGGCGACCGATACGTCCAGCTTCGTTTCACGGGTCACGGTGCGATACTCGATCCCCTTGCTTTCATCCCGGATGATCTCGGCCTGATAGATTGTTCCGGCTGCGAGGAAATCCAGCGGCAGCGACCAGGTTCGAGCCGTTTTCACGTTCATGATCGCGGCGTACCACATGTCTCCCTTGCGACGGGCCATGACACAGGACTCCCCAATCTCACTGCCGGGCAGCACCTTGGTTTCATCCCACAGGCACGGGACGCTGCGGATCACCGGAGCAAAGGCGCTCTTCGCCATCGTGTCGGACCGTTCGGCGAGGGTGATCAAAGGCCCGGCCATGTTGACGAAAGTAGCGATCTCAAACGCGGCGGTCTGCCTGCCCCGAAGCTTGTCATCCAACCCCAGCGGCGTGTAATCGGCCGGTCCTGAGAGCAGACGCGTGAACGGCGGATAGATCGAGTCAACCGCCTTCGGATACTGTTCCTTGCCGAACACAGCTTCAATATTCAGGAGATTGGGATAGGTCCGGAACTGACCTAACGGCTTCCCCGTGCCATGAAGGTCAACCACCAGATGATAGGCCGCCGCCTCCTTCAAGATATCCTCCACCAGTTGGACCCGCTCCTTCGACGCCGGACTGACCGAGTCGAAATCAAAGAAATCGGCTTTGAACCCGCTCACTCCGGCAGCCTTCAGGTTCTTGAAAAACTCCGTTCGCAAGGCCTGCGACCGGAGATTCGAGGATCTCACCCACAAGAGTATTTTTACCCCGCGGGCGGCGGCGTGACTGGTGATTTCGCGAACCTCAGCCCAAGGATTGCCGTTGTTCCAGCGGCCCCATCCTTCGTCGATGGTGTTGTATTCCCAGCCTAGCTGATTCGCCCAGTGGGAGTTCAATTTGGCGTTTTCCGCGGTGATCCCGCCCGGAAAACGCGACATCCAATCCCACACCGAACGACCCGGCCGTGCCCAACTCGTCGCGGCACCTTCGGGGAAAAGCGCAGGATCCGGCGCGGGTGCCACGCTTTCCACAATATCGCTATTCACCAGGGCATCCAAAGTGCCGACCATCACGACATTCCATGGAGTGCAGGCGTTGCCCTTGATCGCGGCTCCCTGACTGTTATCGCCGTTCCGGGGATAGGTGACTTGCAGATTGCGTCCGGTGGCGTCCGCCACCTTGGTTAGAAATGGATTGGGAAATCCTTCTCCGACAGCGGACTGGGTGATCGCCACATAGCCCGAATCTCCCGGCAGGCGGCTGACCACCGGTGGGCCCATTACCGCGCCGTCAGCGATTTCAGAAATGTCCCTGCCGGAATAAATGCCTTCATAGGAGTCCTTTCCTCCTTGCGACCAAACCTGACTGCCTGTGGGGAGAATGAAACCGCTCGATTCGGCCGTCACCATTTTCGTGCCACTGTGGGTGAGTTCATAACGGAATGCGACACCGCTGTCGTATGCGCGCATCTCCAGAACATAGGAGATCCCGCTGGACAGATGCGTCACCGTGAACCGCTTGCCATGATAGTGGTTTCTCGCGACTGAATGAACGCCATGCCGCGACGAAAATGTTTCATCCACGTCTTTCGGAACTGAGGATGCGATCCTAACATGATCACCACAGTCCACACCATTGAGCGTGAAACCGAGCGGGGAAGTTTGAACCACTTCATTGGAATGATAAACCACTGAATAGCCAAGCCGCGTCCCCACCACCGACACCTCGGCAGTCAGATTTCCATCAGGACTCTTGATGCTTTCGGCGTTGGCCGCGGACAAAGCTCCACCGAGGAGCATGAAATATACGGATCGAATCATGGGTTTGGACGTGCTGAAGAAAGAACCAGCTACAGACGTAGTGTCGCGACCTTCCAAGTCTGACGGGATTTCTGCATCGGGGTTGCAGATTTCCCAAATTCATTGGCACGTCAGGGTGCAGCATAGCTGACAACCACCCGTCCGAAGCGCGCGGCGGGGCCGCCATCAGCGGGATCCGCAACGGTCACCCGCTCCCAGTCGGCATTGATGGATTGGACCATTTCGTTACCGCCAGCATCGGTGAAGTCGTTTAGTGAATGTCCGAACTGCGTCTTGTAACTCAAGCCCGGGACGGATTTCCTTCGAAGATACTGGAGTGCGAACGGCTGGACAATCATGCGTGGCAGGCCCGAGCCGACAGTGGACAATGGATCATACGTGACATGGTCCGAGCGGGTCGGATCGAGATTGAATGCGAATTCCAGCAGCTTGGCGATACCGTCGCCATCTTCGTCCGCCATTTGCAAACCATCCGTACCGTTGACGCCGTTATCGAAGGCCCACTGTTGATAGAAATTTCGGCAGGTGACGGAAAGTGAATTCGAAACAAGGTTTCCGTTTCCGTTCGTCCCGGTTGCCGCATCGGCAGGGAGAACAAGAGACACAGTTCCTGCGATCGGTGCGATCGTCAGATAGTATGAAGATCCTGATCCAGCCAGTGAAACCACCGAACCACCCGTGATTTGAAAGTCATTCGCCGTGAGGCCGGTGACATCGGCAGCGAAAACCAGATTGGCGATGAATGGACCGTCCACCACCGAATGAGAAGTGGTGAGCGTGGGGACCGGCTTCACACTCACCAATTCGAGCCGGTCCAGCCGCGCCCCATCCTCGCGGGCGAAAACCGTGACCAGGTGGGTGCCGGAAGTTAGATTTACGATCACCGGATCAGCGACGTTCCGGTTGTTCACATAGTCCCACGCATAGGTGGTTCCCACCGGCGCGAGATCCCATAAGTTGACGGTGCCGGCCGCTTGGTTGCCATCGATTTCCACCAAGAACGAATCACTGGCAACGTCCGGTGCCTGGATCAGTCCGCGCAGCATCCATGGTCCGGTGCTCGGCACGATGAAGGTGAATTCGGCGCGGTTCTGGACAGGGATCGGCGTTCCCGCGTTCCCCGGGAAGGCTCCGTTCGGCAACCACAGATATTGTCCGTGAGGAGCGGCCGGATCGGTGACAAGTGCCATCCCTCCGCCGATGTAGGAAGCCTCCGAGGCATTGCGGGCAAGCACTTGGGGCAGATACAGAATGGATGCCGAAATAGCCGTCCCCATGCGGATTCCGGCATCGTCCGTCACCGCGCCGCCACGGAGTTCGATCCCTACCGATGAATCCCGCACCGACGGCGTTAGATTGAGCAGGTAGCTGCTACCCGCAGGGGTGATGGAATCCAACGTTGCGTTCACGAGGGAAAAGTCCCCCACCCCTAGCCCATTGACGTGCTCGCTGAAAGACAGTCCGATTTGAAAAGGTCCACCCACCTGCGTCGGCACTCCCGTGAACTCCGGCACGGGCGGCAACGTGTCATGATAACCCACCGCAAGCACCGTCGAGGCGCGGCTGCCGAGTCCGGTGGTATTGGCAACGTCCGCAGGAACGGAAACCGTAACCGTGGGTGACGATGGCAAAATGGTGGCTACGTAATAGTATCCGCCACCGCGGATCTTCCCCACACTTCCTCCGCTCACATTCAGGTCTACCGCCGTGAAGTCGGTGACATCCATGTCGAATGCAACCGTCACATCGAACGGGCCACCGACGGTGGCGACCGGTCCGGCGATCTCGGAGCGCGCCTTGCGTTTTCCGACCAAGGCGTCATAGCGTCGCGCGACGGTGTCGTTCGTCCAGGTACCCGATGTGACCAAGGTCCAGTTGACGCCGTCCACACTATGGTGAACCTGATAGTTCGCGATCCGGCCATTTTGATTTCCCTGCCGCGGAGTGTAGATAAAGCCACCGAAACCGCGCGACGAACCGAGATCGATCGTCAGATGATGGGGAAGCGGGGCATTGCCACCCGTCCCGTAACCGGTGTGCCAGAAGTTGGCGGTGTTGCCGTCGATCGCGTTCACCGCCGGATTGTTGGCGTCCACGGTTTCCTCGCTGTCCACGTCATGGACCGAAAGTTGGGAAAACGGAATGGCAACTCCCGCTTCGTCGAGAATCGTGAACTCGCCGACGGAGGTCCATGGATTCCCGTTCACTTCGGAAAGCGCCGTCAACCGGACATAGTGGGCCAGCGGCGATGGAGTGGTTTGGAATTCCGCTTGGGTGATGCTTTCGAGATAGGTCCGCATGAGATCGACCGCTTTCTGATCGACCCGGTTTTTCGCAAGCGGCGGCATGGCCGCGCCATTTCCCACGTTGGACAGCCGGAAATGCACTGCTGATAGATCCGCGTCACCGGGCTTCAGGTAGCGGGCGTCCGGACCAAGATCGAATTGGCCCTTGAGCACCCCGTTGACCAGGCCTTGCCAGTTGAGTGGAGTGCCGAGTCGGGCGTCGAAAAAATCGACGGTGCCGCCCGGCCGATGACAATGCGCGCAGTTCGCATCCAGATAGGAACGCACCCGGTGTTCCATCGGTGCGGTGGGGTCGTCGATCGCCCGCGACTCGATGAAATTCTCCAACTCAGCCACGGTGAGCTTGTGGTCAAACATTCCGAGCGCGTTGAACGTGACCAATTGGTTCGCGGTGCGACCGGTGGCGTCGTAGCGCAAACTTTCGTTGAGCGGATACGTCCGCACGCCGAGCGCCTGACCGGCTGCGGTGTTGTGGCACTGCAAGCACTCGGCGCGGGAGGGATAGTCCCAGTGCCGGGTTTCGGTGCTGCCGTTTTGCAGGGTCACGGTGAAATCCTCGCCCTGCCCGTTAGACAGCAACTCGGCGTCCGTGCCCGCGGCGTTCCAACGATAGGTGACCCCGTATTTGCCACCGCCCGCGGTGCAAACCAGGAACCGGGTTTCCAGCCGCTTGACCTGCGACGGATTGCTTTCGTTAGTCGTCACTTCGAAGTGTTTCACGAACACGGTTCCCGCGGGAAATTTCCAACTGCCCTCGTCGTCGAAAATAATCTGCTCGGCAGCCGTGTCGTGAACGCCGTCGTTGGGAAGAATGATCCAGCGTTTTTTGGCCGCACCATCCGACCACAGCGGCGTGGCCACCGAATACGGGATCACACCGGACGCCGCCGTCATCGTAGTTAGATTGGTGAAGACTCCGGTCTGCGAGAGAAATTGCGGCGGCTCCACCGAGACCCCGGCGCTGACCAGCTTGCGGATCGTGCCACCAGGCTGGTTCGTGCCGTTGAGAGTCATCAGATAGATTTCACCGGCTGTATCGGTGCAAAAATTGCCCAGACCCGATTTGCTACCGGTGACGAACCCGTCGATGAGCAACTCGGACACCGGAGAACCACCCGCCGCGTCGAGCGTGGCGGCCCAGATCCGTCCCTTGCCGTTGTCGCCATAAAGGACCTTGCCTCCGAGCAACGCGTTCCATTTCGCACCGCGGTAGCGCATGCCGCCGATGATGCAGTTTCCGACGGTGTGGCTGTAGTCGAATACGGGCGGAGTCTCGGTGCCGATCGGAGGCACAGCCGCCGCACCAGGCCCGCTAACCGAACCCTCGCGATATCCCCACTGTGCGTTGCCGCCTTTTGGCAACCGGGTCATTTCCTCCCGCGATCCCTCGCCCACGTCACCGATCCACACCTCGCCATTTACCGCGTCATACTGTGCGGTGTGCGGGCTTCGCAAACCGAGGGCGAAATATTCCTCAAGCACCGATTCGGCCGGGTCCAGCCATGGGTTGTCGTTGGGAATGCCGTAGCCTCGGGTGAAGCTGGCGGGCCAACCGGAGGGTTTGTTAGCGGGACTCAGCGGCTGGCGGCGGATCGCATGGGACTTCGCGGGATCGTTGTTGACGTCGATACGGAAGAGACCGCTGAACAATCCAAAATTGAGTTTCTGAGTGCGGCTCAACGCGCCATCCGCGCCGGTAAGTCCGCCGCCTTCACCACTATCGCCGCCATCGCCACAGGAGATGTTCAGGAATCCCTGGTTATCGAAAAACAGGGCACCGCCATTATGCCAGCGGCAGCGGTCGTATTGGCTCATCAGGACAAACTCGCTGTTAGGATCGAGCGTGCCAGTTGCCGGAAGCCAGGTGAACCGCGAGACGCGCCAGTAGGAATGATTCGCATCCGCACCGGTTAGCACCGGCTTGTAACTGTAGCAAACATAGGCGTAGTTGGCGTTTGGCGAGCCTGCCTGGCCGAACTGCGGATGAAAGACGAGGCTGTAGAATCCCTGGTCTTCCGACGACTGGGTGTTCGCCACCCACTCCAGCACTTTCACCACCTGGGCCTGGGTGGTTCCCACATTCTTGGGAAAGCGCCAGAGCTGGCCGTTTTTGCCGACAACCAGCAAGTCGTTGCCGCCAGGCACCGGCGTCAGCCAGAGAGGATCGACGAATGTTAGATTTGGAAACGCATTCGCGGTGGCCCAGGGACTCGCTTCCCCCGGGGCCGTGACGGGGAAGGTTCCGTTGAAGTAAGCGCCGACCGGTTCTGGAGCATCCAAGCCGCTGATCTGCGGAGATGCGTGGCATGGGCTCCAGGCGAACCCCACCATCACCGGAAGCACGATGCGACTGAAGATGTTTTTTCCCTTACGGTAGAGCTGATTCATCATTGCTGGCGGTGCGCGGATCTGCGGACGCTTGATGATGGATTGCATCAGGAAACGGCGGCGAACACGGTGGGTTTCAACCGGAAGTGTCGGCTCCCGACGAATCTGACAAAAATTTTCAACCATCGGCTCTCACCTTGTCGGATCGAAGGACTCCCGATGATCGCCCGCGGGATTTTCATCCGCAAAGTGTTGGCAGTTGCCTATTCCCACTTTCCGGGTTAATCGTCTGCGGAACCCGGCATCTGTGGCTTGTCCAATGCCAGCCATTAGATTTTCACTTGCACAGGAGAAGACTTTTTCATGAGCGCATATGCCCGCACATCGCTGGAAGGAGACGACAATTTCGCGTCACCGGGCAATCTGCCGCAAGTGTCGCGCGGAGTCCTTCCCGAAAGCGCCAACGGGCTGACTCAGGAGGATGCAGAGGATTTCACCCTCCATTGGTCTCGCACCCAACTTTCGGTCCGCGCCTTTTTGACCAGCTTTCTCAGTGACCGGTCCTCGGTCGATGACTGCATCCAGGAAGTGGCGCTGTTGGCTTGGAAGAAGGGCCCGCGCGGTCATGCGGAGAACGAACCGTTCCTCGCCTTCTGTCTCGCCTGCGCCCGCCGAATCGGCATGGCTCAAGTGCGCAAAAAGTATCGCAACCGGTTCCAGATGCTTTCCACCGAAACGATCGCCTCGCTGGCCGATACGGTCGCCACCATGGAGCGACAGGAAATGCGCGAGGCCAGTGCCCGGATCTCCTCCCTTCAGAGTTGCCTCGATTCCTTGGAACCCGGCCCCCGAAAACTGCTGGAGCTACGCTACTCGTCCAAGGATCACACCGCCCTGCAAAAGGAAGCGAAGTCCACCGGCAAATCCATGGATGCCATTTATAAAAAACTCGAGCGGTTGCGCGCCTTGCTGCGGGACTGCGTGGTTAGAAAATCCACTCTCACGGAATGAGCGGAAGCGGCGACGACGAACCACCGGACGCGGAATTGCAGCAGCTTGTCTCGCGATTCATCGATCAAAGCCTGACCGAGGCCCAGCGTGACCGGTTAGACCAGCGCCTCCGCGCGGAACCTGCCGCGGAACGATACTGCGCCAACGCCATCCGCTTCGAAGCGACCCTCCAGGAAGCGCTCAATCCACAATCCCTGGAATGGGAAGAAACCCGGCGCGTCGTCTTCGACATGAAGAAAGGAGCGCCCGCCTGGTCGGTGCAGCGCCAGCAGACGATCCGTTATGGCGACTCCGACCGATCCCTAATCACCCGGGTGGCCGGCAGGAAATGGCGATGGCTTTTGGGATGCGCCGGTCTCCTGTTAGCAAGTGCCATCGCCGCAACCTTCTTCTATCAATCCCACACCAGCACCTACAGTCTGCGCAACGGCGATTTCGAAGCCATGGACCTGAGCCAGAGTCCGCGGGGAGTCGCCCAGGCCGTTCTCTACTGGCAGGACTATTTCTCCAACGCGGGGACCGAACTGTGCGAGGTCGGCCGGGTGACCAAAGGCCAGTTTTTCGCAAAATCCGGCCGCAATGCCGTGAAGCTGCGGGACCGTGCCTTCCTCAACCAGCTCATTCTCAACAAAGCGGGCCACGGACTCAAGGCGGTCCCCGGACTGAAAGTCATAGTGAGCGGTTGGTCCTACAACCAGGGCTCCCCGTCCTATTCCCTGCGCGCCAGCCTGCGCTTCGTCGCGAGCGGCTATCCCGACATGATTCAGTATGAAGCCGCCAATGTCTCCATTCCTTTGCCCGACGGTGGATGGCATCATTTCAAGGCCGAATTGATACTTCCGAAAAACCTGCAGCGCCCCCCCAGCGATTTGTCTGCAAACACAAAAAATCAGCCCCCGCCTATCGAATTGGAAGGCAAGGAACTCACCTTGTCGTTAGACAATCGTTCGCCCAAGGGAGTGGTTTTTCTAGATGACCTGGCGATCGAGGTTTTTCCACCCGGGAAGTAACCTCGGGACCATCGCCCACGTGAATCGCCTGCGATGCTCGCGATCGTCAACCTGCGGGGAATCATATCCCCCACCGTTCGCTATATCATTTCCGGCGCAATCCCTGCTGCTAACAGGCGGGATCCATCGTGGCAATGGAGGGACGCAGAAAGGCGGTTCCGGACTTGGGCGGGTCCGGAAAAGCGACGGGTTCGCCGTGTAGTGTCAAATCCCCGCGGATCTGACGCGGTTTTTTCGAGCTATCAGAAACCCATTCGTTTTGGGTGCGATTGTAAGAGAACCTGTGGCTCGCGCGTTTAGCAGCGACGGTTTCACGCCGACACCCAAACCCTCTGGTCATGACCTTGAAGACCCAGCTTGTTGCCTCCGCCATCTTTTCCCTCCACGCCTCCGCCGCCCCGGTCTCCCAAGACGTCGTGGTTTACGGCGGCACCTCGGGAGGGGTGGTTGCCGCCGTGCAATGCGCCCGTTCAGGCAAATCCGTCGTCCTGATTTCCCCCACCCCGCACCTCGGCGGACTGACCACCAGCGGACTCGGCTGGACCGATCTCGGCAACGGCGGGATCCTCGGAGGAATCTGCCGCGAGTTCTATCAGGAAATTTACACGGCCTATCAGAAGGACCCGGCGTGGGACAGGCAGACGCGCGCGGGTTTCGGCAATCACGGACAAGGCGGACCCGCCTTCGACGACAAGAACCGCATCGCGTCCGTCTTCGAGCCGAAGGTGGCCGAGGCGGCCTTCCAACAGTTAGTTATCGGGGCAAAACTTCCTGTCGTCACCGGCCACCTCGACCTGAAGCACGGGGTCATCATGGACGGCGGAAAAATCAAGGCGCTCCGTCTGGACGACGGGCGCGAGTTTGCTGGAAAGATGTTTATCGATGCCAGCTACGAAGGCGATCTGCTGCCGGGTGCCGGCGTCACCTTTGTCGTCGGCCGCGAATCAAATTCCAAGTTCGGTGAGACCGTCAGCGGCATTCAGGCGGCACGTTCCCTCAAAAACCAACTGCCCGACGGCATCGATCCCTACGTCAAACCCGGCGATCCCTCCAGCGGCCTGCTAGCAGGCGTTAGACCTGACTCCGGAGGACCTGACGGCGCCGGGGACACGCTTCTGCAAGCCTATTGTTTCCGGATGGTCCTCACCGACGTCGAAGCCAACCGCATCCCCGTCGCCCGACCGGAGGGATACAACGAGGCGGAATACGAATTGCTCTTCCGTGCTATCGAGGCCGGCCAGAAGACCGGCTTCTTCAAAACCGATGGGGTGCCCAACCGCAAAACGGACTCCAACAACTCCGGCGGTATTTCCACCGATTTCATCGGGAAAAATTACGGCCCCGGATGGAACTGGACCACCCTCGACCACGACCAGCGCGCGCAACTCGCCAAACAGCACGAAAACTGGCAGCGCGGTCTGCTTTGGACGCTCCAGAACCATCCCCGCGTCCCTGAATCGATCCGCAAGGCATACGCCAAATGGGGACTGCCCGTCGACGAGTTCACCGACAACGACCACTGGCCGTGGCAGCTCTACGTGCGCGAGGGGCGGCGCATGGTCTCCGATCTGGTGATGACCGAGAAACATTGCATCGGTGTCTCGGTGGTTCCCGACTCCATCGGCCTTGCAGCTTACTCCATGGACTCCCACCACGTCCAGCGGATCGTCCGAAATGGCATGGTGAAAAACGAAGGCGACGTGCAAATCCGCGTCACCAAGCCCTATCCCGTTTCCTACCGCGCCATCATTCCGAAGCGCGGCGAATGTTCGAATCTGCTGGTCCCCTGGTGCCTGTCCGCCACCCACATGGCATTCGGTTCGATCCGGATGGAACCGGTCTTCATGAGCTTGTCCCAGTCCGCGGCGATCGCGGCGGGCATCGCCATCGATCGAAACATCGCCGTCCAGGACCTCTCCTACACCCTGCTGCGCCCGGCGTTGGCCGCCGCCGGCCAAGCCCTCGGCGATCCCGTCGCCGGTCGATAGAGACCGCATCGAGGACGAGAGGAAGACGCAAGGATTTTCATAGGGGTCGCCTGAATGGATTGGCTCCACCGCCCCGCCAGAAAACCGATCCCGCCAAAACCCTGTTCCAACGAGATGCCCAAGTCCTCCTCGCTCCCGCCTCTAACGATCATCCGCGCCTCCGCGCTCCGCATCACCGGAAAAATCACCCGTCGACTCCTCGCCGTTGTCGATGGTTTTATTCGAGACAAGTGAATTGGCCGGAGTGGTGCGCACCACTCCGGCTGGAAACCCGCCAGGCGAAAAATCCATCGGAAACCCAAAACGTCCGGATGTTTCGCGTGGCAGGAAAGCAGCGGTCATCTGGAGTAGTTTTCTCCAGTTCAAAAAAGTTGTTATGGATCCCTCCCCATCAGCCGACATTCCGACGGCGGCGAAGCAAGCCAGCGCCAATCAGAAGTCCGGCCAAGGCGGTGGTGGGTTCCGGGACGGCGGACCATGTTAGAGTGTTGCCGCTGACCGTGAACACACCATTTACCGGGGTGATCGCTGATCCGCCGGAGTTGAACACCTCGACCGTGGTGAAAATGTTAGCCCAACCGGAAATGGCGGAGGAACCATTGGTGGTGAAGATATTCCCCCAGGTCTTGGTGCCCGAGTTCCAGAACGTATCTGCAAATGAGGAATCGGCGGCAACGATCCGGAAGACGGACGCACCCGCACCGCCACCATCCACCAGGCTCGCGCCGATGAGCTTGTCATAGCTCGCACCGTCACTGCTAATGTCCCATGAAAAGATGGAGCCGTTGTTGAATGTGGTGGCACCCAGGACGGTCGCTGTCCCGACGGCATTCACATCCCCTGCTGCCAGGATCGCACCGTAGTGGATCGTCACGCTGCTGCCAATGGTGCCGGTAATACCGGAGGCAAGTGTCGAGTTCGCGCCGGTCACCGTCACCGCCGAGTTGCCGATAAAACCGGAGACCACGAGCTTGCCTAACTGGACCGCGGTCGCGCCGGTGTAGGAGTTCGTCGCGTTGAGCACCAGCGTCCCCGTGCCGGCTTGGGTGAGAGAACCGCTGCCCGTGATGGCCGCCCCGCTGAAGTGGGTGCCTTGCGTCACGGTGTCGGTGCGGTTGAAGACGAGCGCTCCGTTGTTCGTGATCGCGCTACCCGTCGAGAGCGAACCGGTGGTGCCGCCATTGCCGATTTGCAAGGTGCCGCTGCTGATCGTCGTGCTGCCCGTGTAGGTATTCGCGCCGCTGAGGACGAAGGCTCCGGTGCCAGAGACGGTCTGGGTCGTGGTGGTGTAGGTGCCGCCGCTGAGAGTGCCCGGAACCTGGACGACGGCCGATCCAACGATGGTCAAATTACCGGAACCGCTGATGTTGCCGGTGACGGCAAGCGGGTTGGACGAAACGTTGCCCCACGTCTGAGCTGTCCCGAGGACGACGTTTGACGAAATCGTGTGCGTGCCCGTTCCCGCCTGCACCGTGATGCCGCCTGCGCCAAGCGTGAGCGTATTCGGGCCGCCAATCGTGACTGCGCCGGTCGCTCCGGCGGCGAAGTTCACGCTGCGCACCGAGATGTTTCCACCGAGGGTCGTGTTCAGCGAACTGGCGTTGCTGTTGAAGTGAACATCGGTGGAAGCGCCGAGCGCCCCCTGGCGGGGCGTTGTAAGCTGATAGTTCTGGGCGAAGTTCGTGGAAGCGCTCCATTGGCCGCCCGAAGCACCCGTCCAGTAAGCCGAGCCGTTGACGAGAGCGTCATACCAGCCGTTGGCAAACGCCTGAAACCCCGCGGTGTCGGGATGAATGCCATCGAAGATGGTGCTCATATTGTTGCCGGGGGTGACGGCAGTGTAGGCGTCATAAAAGGAAACGTGCTGCCCGGCCAGGACGTGGTTGAAAACCATTCCTTGCACACCCGGGTTGTAATAGGTGTTTTGCAGATCCCCAACGACATTGCCACCAGAGGTTTGGGTGCGATAAAACAAATTCGAAACAATGACCTGAGCATCCGGCCTAAGCGACTGGATTTGTGAAACGATCGCGTCCGTGCGATTCAACGGTGCCGTGGTCTCCGAGCCGTTAGCTCCGTAATCATTTCCGCCGATGCTGAGAGTGACGTAATCGGGATTCACGCCGTTGCCGGATGCGAGCCAGAGTCCGCCGTTGTTACCCCCGTCGCCTCCGTTGGCGTTCAAATTCTTCAGGATTTGAGTGGTGGTATAGCCTGAGTGACCTTCGTGGTTCAGTTCGTTGGCTCCCGTCAAGACGTTATATCCCCCATTGGACTGAGCATCCAACACCGTCTGGCTTCCCACAAAATGCGGGGTGAAACGGCCGTCGTTGACCAGATTCTGATAAAGCTGACTCCGGTATCCTCCACCCGCGTACGTGTTTCCCGGCTGGCTTGTAACACCTTCGGTGATCGAGGATCCCAGCGGCATGATGTTGATAATGTTAGACGGTGCCGCGGAAACGACCACCTGCTCGGCCGTCGCGGAATTTTGCAAAGTCAGCCGGTAGTAAGTGCCGCCGACCTGCCTGATCTGCTGCTGCGCGGGGACGCTTAGGCTGCTGCCGCCGTCAAACTGAAAGCTGCCCGCGAGTCCGCTGGCAGCGGTGGTTCCGATGAGGGTGTAGGTGCCGGGAGTCAGGCTGCTGCCGGTGGTGAGGCGGATATTATTAGTCCCGCTGACCAAGGCTGTGCCGGAGTTCACCTGAAGCCGGTCGGCACTGCTGCTGCCCAAGTCGAAGCGCAGATTTGCGCCTGCTAGATTCAGTGCCTGGCCGGAGAATGTGTTGGATCCCGGATTCAGCGTAAACGTGTTGATCGTCCCCGCGCTGGCGGAGGTCATGTCGAAGATCGCTCCGCTGTTGAGTGTCAGGCTTGCGCCCGCAGAGCCGGAACTGAGGCCCGCGCTGGTGGTTACCGTCGGGCTGAAGATCACGCCGGATGCGACGGAGATGGCGGTGTTCCCCAGCGAACCCGTCAAAGTCACCGTACCCGTGTTGATCGTCGTGACTCCAGTGTAGGTGTTGGCCCCTGCGAGGGTGAGCGCGCCCGCACCCAATTTAATCAGGCTGCCGCTGCCGCTAACCGCTCCGTTAAGCAAGGTGGTCGCATTCGACACGGCGGTGTTGATCGTGAACGGTCCACTGTTAGCGATCGTGCCGTCGAAGTTGACGCCGCCACCGGAGTCGAGCCAAGTGCCGCCCGCCGCGTTGACCTGCATGGTCCGCTGGGAAAAGAAATTACCGCCGGCCGTGTTGGTCTTGAATGTGCCGTTGTCGAGTATCACTTGCACGGTCGGGTTCGTGGGGAGTGTCCCCAGGTTATTTCCCCGCGTGAGGGAAAGCGTGCCTCCGCCGGTGACGGTCCACACCGCGGGCGCTGTAGCCGATCCCACGGATTGGGCCGTGTCCGGAATCGTCAGAGTTCCCGTGCCTTGTTTGGTAATCTGGATGCCATTGGTGGCACCGGACAATCCACCGGTCAGGGTCAAGTCGCTCGTGGTCGAAATCGTGGCGGTCATGCCGGACACGGAACTGAACACGATATTGCCGATCGTGTGCGCGACGGAATCGAAGTTCGCCAGGGTCGTCCCGTTGCCCATGGTCAAGGCACCTGTGCCAAGAGCGCCGTTGTTAGCCAGAGCCAAGGTGCCGCCGGAAAGCGTCGTGCCGCCGGTGTACGTATTGGTGCCGCTGAGAGTTAGAATGCCGGCACCGTTTTTTGTGAGTCCCCCGCCGGTGGAAGTGACATCGGTCAGCAGCGGCTGGGAAATCGTGATCGTCTGCCCATTGGTGTCGATGATCGCACCCGCGCTTTTCACGAAGGCATTGGTCAGGCCGGTCATGAAAGTCGCATTCGCCCCGCTGTTAGCCTTCAAGGTGCCGCCGTTGAAATTGAATGTCTTGCTGCCCGAGCCTCCCGCGCTGGCGATCTGGGTGACGACCAACGTTCCGCCGTCGAGGTTGACGGTGGACGCACCCGTGCTCTCGCTCATCAGGAGGGTGGTCGTCGTGAACACTTCGTTGCCGCCGCCATTTGCCAAACCACCTGTGGTGCCGGTGGCGTTTTGCAGGGTGAGCGTGCCGGGATTGGCCCCCCTCGAAATCCTCAAACCACCATTGGCGTTCACGGTGCCGCCAGAAATGTTGTAGTTCGCCGTGCCGGTTTCACCGAGCCAGACTTCGCTGGCAGCGGTAAACGAGCCGCCGGTTTGGTTCACCGTGCCGTTGCCCGCTCCGCCGCCACCGGAACCGATCGTGACGTTTTGACCACCCGTGTGCGTGAGCGCGCCGGAGCCGGTGATATTGAGCGTGCCCGTCGCGAAGTTGCGGCCGATGGCGAGCCAGTTGCTGGATGCAAGGGTCCCGGCGGAGAGGTTGTAAATTCCTGTCGAGCCGCTGTTCTGACCGATCCAGATTTCGCCGGTCCCAGCCGACACCGCGCCGCCCGACTGGGTCATGGTCGCCGTTCCGGTGCCGGTATCATTGACGATGATCGTCTGGTTGACCGTGCCGCCAGAGATTCCGCCCGCAGTGATCGCCAGCGTGCCGGCGTTGACGCTGGTTCGTCCGGCGTAGACGTTATTGCCGGTTAGAGTTTGGATGCCGGTGCCGGTTTTCGTGAGCGCAAGGGTCCCGGTTCCATTTTGAATGACTCCGCCGAACACCGGGCTGCCCGAACTGTTGTTCTGGCCAAGTGTTAGGGTTGCTGTCGTCGAGGCGGTGCTGTTGGTGATCGTACCACCGCTTCCCGAAAGGCCGTCGAAACCTTCGCTCAGTCCCGCGAGGTCGAACGTGCCGCCAGTCATGTTGACAGCAGAGTTCTGATAAATCTGGTCGCCGCCCGTGCCGCCAAGTTTGGCCGTGCCACCCGTGATCACCAGCGCGTAATCGGTACCTCCCGCCGATCCGACCGCATGAGCGGTGGAGGAGTTGGTCTTGGCGAGAAGGAGTGTGCCGGCGTCCACGCGGGCCCGACCGCCGGCGTTGTCCGATGTCCCGGACAAGGTGAGCGTGCCGGTTCCGGTTTTACGCAGAATGCTTGTGGCGGTCCCCGTGAAATAGCCGGAAAAATCGCTGGTGACATCGTTATTGCCGACGAAGAGAGTGCTTCCAGCGCCGAGCGATACGACACCGCTGCCGCTGAGGCCGTTGATCGTATCGGTGAAGCCATTGACATCAAACTGGCCAGTGACGCTCACATTGCCTTTGCCCGCGCCATCGGGAATGACGTTGCTGGCCCCAAGGCGCAGGATGCCGCCGACGATCGTGGTGTTACCGCTGTAGGTGTTAGCTCCCGAGAACGTTTGTGTGCCGGTGCCCCACTTGTTGACTCCGCCAATGCCAGAGATGACGCCGCTGAATGTTTGACTCGTGTTGTCCTGTCCCAGAATCAGGTTGCCGGTCGTTAGGGCCACGCTGCCCGCTCCCGCCAGCGACCCGATCACCAGGTCCGGCGTGATCTGTGCATTGGCGGTGTTGAGATCGACCATCGTCGTGTTGTTGGCCCCGCTGATCTGCGCGGTAAACCCGTAACCGCCGCCGCCCTGATAGTAGCCATAGGCAATGTTATGCATGCCGGACGTGAGCGATATGTTGCCGGTCCTCGTGGTCACGCCTTGGAAAAAATTGTTGTTCACCACCATGGTGCCGTCCACGAACAACACGCTGCCGTCGTCGCTGCTGGTGTTGAACGTGTAGGTGCCGGCCGTCCCGATGTTGATCATGCCCGAGTAATAGGCTTCGAAGTTCGCGGCGCCGCTGTTGTACGGGCTGGGGAAGCTGCTGCCGGTGGTTCCAAAATTCATGCTCGTCGTGTTCAGCGCGAGAGCGGGCTGGCCCAGGGGGGCGAGATGCGATTGCAGGGCGGACAAGCTGCCGAAGTTCGCATCGGAGGGCGTGACGTTGAAATACTGACCCGCCAAGCCGATGTTAGAGGTTTGGGAAACCGACAGAGTGGCGCCAGAGGCGACAGTCACAAGTCCACTGCCCAGACCGCGCGACCCGGTCACCACGCTCCCGGTGCCGCCAATCGTCGTCCCGCCAGAATAGGTGCTGTTGCCGCTGAGGGTCGCAATGCCGGCGCCAAATTTCGAAACCGCGCCGCTGCCGCTGAGGACACCGGAGAGGACCAGCTTGTTGCTGGAAACCAAGCTCAAGGTAGCACCACTGGCGATCGTAACGTTGGGGTTGACCGCGCCTTGGCCGGCGGTCGCCTCGCCGAAGGCGAAACCGCCGTCGTCGATGGATCCGCCACCTGACAGCACATTGATGGTCCGCGAACTGGCATAGCCGGTGCCGCCATTGGCGGTGAATCGCAGTGTGCCACCACTGAGATTCAGAACGTTGCCCGAAGCTCCACCAAAAGCCCTGCCCGAATTGACGGCAACAACGTTATCGTAGAGTCCTGTCGTACCGTTGTAGGTGCCACCGGTGACGTTCCAGGTGACATTCGCCCCCGAGCCGCCGTTGTCAGAGCTGATGGTCAGGACCGACGCGCCGGTCTTGGTGACCTTCGCGCCGGCGGTGTAATTGATCGCGCCATTTACAATAAGATTCTGGCTGCCGGCGAAGGTGGCACCGGTGCTTGTTCCGGTCAGCGCAAATGCATTGCCGAGGGTAAGGGCCGAAGCGTTGTTGGCCAGCGTGGCCCCGTCGCTGATCGTAACGGTATTCGTGCCTAATGCAGTGTTATGGCCGATGGCCAGCGTACCGGCGCTGATGGTCGTTCCACCCGAATAGTTGTTCGCCCCGTTCAAAGTAAGCGTGCCACTGTCGCTCTTCGTCAATGCGCCGGTGCCGGTAATAACACCGGCCACCGTGAGGTTGGTACCAGAGCCGTAGCCGATCTGGATCGTGCCGCCGGAGCTGCCGAGCGTGATCCCGCGGTTGGCGTTGAGCGTGTAGGATCCCCCGTTGTCGAAACCGCCGCCGGAACCGTTGACGATGCCATCGACCAACGTGCCACCATTCAGCGTGATGCTGTCGGCCACGATCGACCCGGGGACAGCACCCAGCGCGGTATCGCCATTGATGCCGAACATCCCTTGGTTGATGATGATCTTGCCGGTGAAGCCGGTGTTGCTGTTGCTGAAGGCGACAAAGCCGGCACCGGACTTGGTAATGGTGGTCGAGCCGGAGACAGGCGTGGAGATTTTTAATCCGCCCGTGATGTTGAACGCCTGCGCGGCCCCGGACAGCACCAGTCCCCCGGCACCGGTGATTTGATGGTAGTTGCTGCTTGTGGTAATCCCGGTCGTCAGCGTGAGCGCGGCACCGCTAGCCGTTGCGATCGTATAGTCGCTGGTGCTGATCGAAATATTGCCGGCGGAAATGGCGGTTCCGAGCGTGACGGTGCCTCCGCTGCCCGCGAACACCGCGTCGTTTCCGGAGGTCCATGCCACGTGGCTTTCCAGCACAGTGGGATCCGAAGCTTGGAATTCACGTGACTTGAAGTCGC
>JADMIO011507018.1_pt1 | contig 68819 bp, 55 predicted proteins | sample 8958161 | NCBI WGS metagenome assembly JADMIO01 (sample SAMN16585339, study PRJNA669376) | soil metagenome | isolation source: Crop rotation soil | place: USA: Cullars Rotation, Alabama | collected 2011 | reverse complement strand
GACAACTTGTCCACGTGGAATTCTAAGCTTAGGATCCCAATGTGCTGGAAAGCGACGGTTCGAGCTTGCATCGTCGCGTCCAATCGGTCGGCACCCGAGAAGTTTCGGATTGTCGAATTTTCCGTTCAACTCGACCATGTGCACCTGATCGTTGAAGCCGAGGATACGACCGCTCTGCCTGCGGGAATGCACGGACTATCAATTCGGCTGGCGCGCGCCGTCAACCAGCTCCTTTCGCGTCGGGGTCGATTCATCGCTGATCGCTGGCACGGTCGAGAGCTCACTTCGCCACGAGCCGTGCGCCACGCGCTGCTCTATGTCCTCGCGAATTTCCGGAAGCACGGTGTCGGAAGCGCGCGCTCCATCGATCCGCTCTCGTCTGCCCCATATTTTCTAGGCTTTCGGGAGTTTCAGTGCGCGGCGCCATGTGCGAGCGATTCGGAAACGGCCCACGCGTTCACGCCCCGGGACGTGCCGGTTCTGCGCGCCAGGACCTGGCTCTTGACGACAGGGTGGCTACGTCGCGGACGGCTCTCGGTCTTCGAGTGTCCGGCGGGGTGATGTCACGATGCAGGGGTACGCAAGTCGCCAACACCATGGCTCCTCAGGATGATCGAACGTAAGCTTGATACAGATGACCTACGTAGTCGGAATCGAGTTTTCGGACTTCACAACTATCATCTGTGAGATGCGGGCCACTGTTCCCGCTGGTGGCAGCCACAACTTTGTGCTGAAGAGTGGTCTCTTGTTTCCTGGGGCGATCTTTGGGGCATCAGGGTCGGGCTACGAGATCGGCACTTTTATCAAGGATTTCAAAGCGGGCTTGCCAGGTGACACGACGCCAAACGAGGGATGGGCTCGGTTCCAGGAGCGAGTAGGAACGTACGACTTCTCGCGGGACCGGACATTTGAGCTGATCTTGTCCTCCCGCCATCTGGGGAAACCAACTTTGTATCGCATGCGCTCTGTTGACCGCTCGATCCTGCCCATAGGAAACTTCGGCTCTACCGGGTCTGGCGGCGAGTTGTTGGATGCACGGCTCAGAAAGCTTCACGAGGAGCGCCCTGCGCTCAGACAATTGATGCCAGATGCAAGATTCAAGGAGTTAATCCTCCCGCACATGTATTGTCACTGGCTGACCGAGAATTCACTTGGCCTGGAAAGAACAGAAATGGAGACCAGGTACCACGTTGGCGGGCTGTTTCACTTCTCGTTGCAAACCGCGAACGAGGAGTCACGACAAGACCCCGCGCTCTTTGTCGTATGTTCGATGTCAGAACCCAACGGGGTTATTTGTGCGATACATCGACTCTATTTCGTCGGAGGATCCTTGGTGCATGAGCATGACGGAGTGAATATCGTCTCGAGTATCGCTGAGACACCGGCGGTCACCCAGATGGATAAATCCGAAACCACTCAATGGCTCAATGCTATACGCCAGCAGGGAACGTTGATACCGCCATACTTCTACTGTGGGTTCTTGTTTAGCGACCCCGCGTACAGAAACCACCTCATGTATGCTATTTCGTACAATGGGAAATACCTGTGGCATCCTCGGGCGGGCCTGAGCGCCGCATGCGCCGAGAATCTGAAGAAAATATTCTCAGGCGAATATGTTCCGTCATTCTCTGTCGGAGACGATGACGAGAACGAATTTGTGCCTGTTTCCATTGATGAAGGGATGTCTGGGTTTGAGATTCAGTCAATGCTTGCGATACCGGCGAAACCCTGCTCGGGAGATCGAGATATATATGAACGCATTGACGACAACACAGACGCCGCGCTTCGTTTGACGCTTCATGCCGACAACACTATTGAGTTCGTGGTACGAGATTCGGCGGGCGACTCTTTGAGTGTCAAGGCGGATGAAAGGTGTCCGGAGGGGCCATTCTGTCTTGGTGCATCGTTGATACTGCTAGACCAGGGCACGATACTCACGGTCTATATTGATGGTCGCGTGGTGGGTCAGGTTTGGCGCGGACCGAGGCTTTGCTTTGCCTGTCGTCACGAGCAAATGTCCGTCTGGTTGAATCGTTCGTCAACGAATCAGGCTACTGGAGAACTCATCACCCTTGAAACGATAGAATTTTCTCAGGCCTTGATGCCCTACGATCGAGGACGCCTTGTCGAAAGGCTCGATGGGAAATCTCGAACCGCGGAGGACAGAATGGCGATTTGGCTTTGCGCCGGCAGCTATGGATTTACGTCCCCTGGCAGCAAGACAATGCAGTTCACTGACGGTGTATTTCCGTTGCCGTACAACGCTGCGACTCGATCAAGACTGGTCAATCCAATAAATACTACTCAAGGATCATAGCCGAGGTTCGGCCCGAGCCAGCGCTCGACGTCGGCGACGGTCATTCCCTTGCGCTCTGCGTATTCCGTCACCTGGTCGCGATCGATCTTGCCCAAGCTGAAGTACTGCGCTTCCGGGTGAGCAAAGTACAGCCCACTCACGCTCGAGCCAGGCCACATCGCGTACGACTCGGTGAGCAGCATGCCCGTATTCCGCTCGGCGTCGAGCAGCCGCCAGAGCGTGCCTTTTTCAGTGTGATCCGGGCACGCCGGATAGCCCGCGGCCGGTCGAATTCCGCGGTATTTCTCCTGAATGAGCTCGGCCTTGCTCAGGCCTTCGGACTTGCCGTAGCCCCACTCGTCGCGCACGCGCTTGTGCAAGCACTCGGCGAACGCCTCCGCCAAGCGATCCGCCAGCGCTTCGGCCATGATCGCGTTGTAGTCGTCGTTTTCGGCCTTGTACTTCTCGACCAGCTCCTTCAAACCGATGCCGGTCGTCACCGCGAAGCCGCCCACGTGGTCAGCGAGGCCGCTCTCGCGCGGCGCGACGAAGTCGGACAGCGAGCGATTCGGTTCGGCCTTGTCCTTGTGCTGCTGTTGGCGCAAGAAGCACAGCCTGGCGAGCGACTCGGTGCGCGAGGCGTCCGTGAACAGCTCGACGTCGTCGCCGACCGCGTTGGCGGGAAAGAAGCCGTACACGGCGCGCGCCCGAATCAGCTTCCGCTCGATGATGCGATCGAGCAAGGCGTTGCCTTCCTTGAAAATCTGCCGCGCCTGCTCGCCGTACTTTTCGTGCTCGAGGATGCGGGGGTAAACGCCCTTCAACTCCCAGGTGTGAAAAAACGGCGACCAATCGATGAATTCGCGCAGCGTTGCCAGCGGAAAATCGTCGAGCACACGCACGCCCAGGAATTCGGGCGTCGGCACGTCTTCCTTGCGCCACTCGAACTTCGGGCGATTTTCTCGCGCCTGGGCCAAGCTCACGAGCTTCTGCTTGGTCCCGCCGTGAATCTCACGCAGCCGCTTGTATTCGGCGATGTGCTGCGCGACGAACGCCGCCTTGCCGTCCTGGCTGAGCAGGCTGGTCGTGACCGGCACCGCGCGGCTCGCGTCGAGCACGTGAACGACGGGTTGGCTGTAGTGGGGCGCAATCTTGACGGCGGTGTGGGCCTTGCTGGTCGTGGCCCCGCCGATCAAGAGCGGCAGCTGAAAGCCTTGGCGCTCCATCTCGCGCGCCACGTGCGCCATCTCGTCCAGTGACGGCGTGATGAGTCCGCTCAAACCAATCAGATCCGCTTTCTCGAGCTTGGCGCGCTCCAGGATCTTCTCGCAGGGCACCATCACGCCCATGTCGAAGACTTCGTAGTTGTTGCAAGCCAGCACCACGCCCACGATGTTCTTGCCGATGTCGTGCACGTCGCCCTTCACGGTGGCGAGCACGATTTTCCCCTGCGTTTTCACGGCTTCACCGCGCGCCGCCATCTCGGCCTTCTCGGCTTCCATGAACGGCGTGAGGTAGGCGACCGCCTTTTTCATCACGCGCGCGCTCTTCACGACCTGCGGCAGGAACATCTTGCCCGCACCGAACAAGTCGCCGACGACGCTCATGCCGTCCATGAGTGGCCCCTCGATCACCGAGAGCGGCCGCCCCAGCTTGGCGCGCGCTTCCTCGGTATCGACGTCGATGTGCGCATCGATCCCCTTCACCAGCGCATGCGACAGGCGCTCTTCGACGGTGCCCTTGCGCCACTCCTCTTCCTTCTTCTGATCACCGGCAGAAGCTGCTCCGGCGCCCTCGGCCTTCAGCTTCTCGCCGTAGTCGACGAGGCGCTCGGTGGCGTCCGGGCGCCGATTGAGCAGCACGTCTTCGACCAGTTCTCGGAGCTCGGGCTTGATCTCCTCGTACACCTCGAGCATGCCGGCATTCACGATGCCCATGTCCATGCCGGCCTGAATGGCGTGCAGCAGAAACGCGGAGTGCATCGCCTCGCGCACGGGGTTGTTGCCGCGGAAGCTGAACGAAATGTTGGAGACGCCGCCGCTCACCTTGGCGTGCGGCAAATTCTGCTTGATCCAGCGCGTGGCATTGATGAAGTCGACCGCATAGTTGTTGTGCTCCTCCATGCCGGTGGCGACCGTGAGGATGTTGGGGTCGAAAATGATGTCCTGGGGCGCCATGCCCTCTTCCAGCAAGATACGGTAAGCGCGCTCGCAAATGCGGATTTTGTCCTCGAAAGTCGAGGCCTGGCCCTGCTCGTCGAAGGCCATCACCACCACCGCCATGCCGAACCTGTGCACCATGCGCGCGTTCTGGCGAAATTTCTCCTCGCCTTCCTTGAGCGAGATGGAGTTGACGATGCCCTTGCCTTGCAAGCAACGCAGGCCCGCCTCGATCACCTCCCACTTGGAGGAGTCGACCATGAACGGCACCTTCGCGACCTCCGGTTCGCTCGCCAAGAGCGACAGGAAGCGCGTCATCGCGGCCACGCCGTCGATCATGCCCTCGTCCATGCACACGTCGATCACGTTGGCGCCGTTTTCGACCTGCTGGCGCGCGACGCTGACGGCTTCTTCGTACTTGCCCTCCTTGATGAGCTTGGCGAACTTGGGTGAACCGGCGACGTTCGTGCGCTCGCCGATCATCATGTACACGCCCTTCTGCTGCGTGAACGGCTGCGAGCCGGACAACCTCAGCGGGCGCCAATCGGCATCGGCAACGACCGCCGGAATCGACACGACCTGCTCGGCCTCGCTCTTCTCTGCCAGCTCGCGGGGGTGGCGGCTCTCGAGCGCCTTGGCGATCGCAGCGATGTGCTCGGGCGTATTGCCGCAGCAGCCACCTGCGATGTTGATCAGCCCCGAATCGGCGAATTCACCGAGATAACGGGCCATGTCGGGGGGCTCGAGATCGAAGCCGGTGGCCGAGAGCGGGTTTGGCAAGCCCGCGTTCGGGTAGCAAGAAATCGCCGCGCCCGCCTTCTCCGAAAGCTCGCTCAAGAACGGATACATCAGATCCGGACCGAGCGAGCAGTTGAGCCCGATCGACAGCGGCTTCACGTGCTGGACGGCGTTCCAGAGCGCCTCGACCGTCTGAGCCGAAATCATCGTCTCGCCACCGCGACCCACCGCGGCCGAGACCATGATCGGCAGCTCCTTGCCGTCCTTCGCGAACACTTCTTGAATCGCGACCAGCGCTGCCTTGGCGTTCAGCGAGTCGAAGATGGTTTCGACCAGCAGCACATCCGACCCGCCCGCGATCAGCGCGCGCACCTGCTCGACGTAGGCTTGTTTGACCTGGTCGAAGGTGCAGACGCGGAAACCCGGATCGTCCGCGTCGGGCGAGTTCGTGAGCGACACCGTGAGCGGTCCGATCGCACCCGCCACGAAGCGCTGACGACCGTCGGCATTGGCGACCCTGTCCGCCCATTCGCGGCACTGCCGCGCCGACTGCTCGTTGATCTCCCAGGCGAGCTCGCGAAGGCTCTTGGTTTCGATGATTTTCTGGTAAAATTCCGGATCTTTGCGGCCGCCGTGCTCACGCGGGTCGTCGACGAAGAACTCGCTCTGCGTGATGCTGGTGGCGCCGAACGTGTTCGTCTCGATGATGTCGGCGCCCGCCTCCAGGAAGCGACGGTGGATGTCGCAGATCATTTTCGGCTGCGTCAGCGAAAACAGATCCCCGTTGTTCAACAGATCTTTCTTCGAATCTTTGAAGCGCTCGCCGCGGATGTCCTGCTCCTTCATTCCGTAGGTGCGGATGGTGGTGCCCATCGCGCCGTCGATGATGGCGATGCGTTTCTGGAGGAGCTGCTTGAGAGGATGCATGGCGGGGGAGTTGAAGTTAGTGATTGGTAGTTGGTAGTTGGCGGACCAGTTGAACGGGCTTGGAGGCGATCGCGAGCACCACTTGCAGGTGGGGTTTTCTGGATTCGCGGCACGCGACCTCGGAGGTGCGGACGGACAGACCGCTCTCGGAGAGCAAGTCGCGAACGGCGGCGGGCGAGAAGCCGGGGTGCCGCTCGCCGTAGGGAGCCGTGATTTCGTGCTGGCGGTGCTCGTCCAAACAGAGCAGCACCAGCCTGCCGCCCGCGCGGAGCACGCGCGCGCACTCCGACAGCGCGCGGGCCGGTTTTTCGGCGTAAGTCAGGGTGTGGAACATCAGCACCGAGTCGAACGACGCCTCCGCGAAGGGCAAATCGTGAACGTCCGCCACGCGCGCCGTGACCTGCGGAAACTTCTGCAGCCGTTCACGCGCCGCCTCGATCATGCGCGCGCTCGTATCGATGCAAGTCAGCGAGCGACAGTACGGTGAAAGCGAGCTCGCTGCGGCGCCGTCGCCCGAGCCCACGTCGAGGACGTCGCCCAGCTCGAGCAGCGCGGCGAGGCCAACCGAAAGCGACTGCCAGGTCCTGCCCGGGGAGTAGTAGCGCTCGATGTCGTCGGCGAACTCGGAGGCGCTCCCCCGCCGCTCCGCTTCGAGCTCCGCCACGCGCCGTTGATCGCCCTCCAGCGTCGGATCCGTCGAGCGCGCGGCCTCGTCGAGCACGGCGCGCGCGGTCTGCGGCAGCGAGTCCAACGCCAGGCCATAAAACGACTGCTGCCCCTGACGCCGATCGCGCACGAACCCCGCTTCGCGCAATCGACCCAAGTGCGTCGAGACCCGCGACTGAGAGATGCCGGTCACGCGCACGAGATCCGTCACGCATAGCTCGCGCTCGCGCAATAGCGCGCAGAGCCGCAATCGGTTCTCGTCACCGAGCAGGTTGAGCGTTTCGACGAAGTGCGTAAGGACCACGTATCCTGATATCCTGATTAGCGGATTGTTTGGTCCTGCCGCGGCGGATTGTCAAGCGGCGCCAGAAGTTAACTAGTAATATCAAATAGTTAACGACCCGCTCAGAAGCCGGTTGTTCGGCGACTTTTCCCGAGGGCAGCCCCCAGAGGCGGCCAAGAGGTAGCGTATCCGCAGCTCTGTCTTCCCCGATCATCGAGTCTCACCCGCCGGGTCAGTGAAAGCTGCATCGGGGCGTCGAGTCGAATTCGGGCCGCCGTTTGGTTCGAGCTTGAACAAGGCGCGCTCGTCATCGTCGAAGGCCAACATCCCTTAGACCTCCCGCTCCCGTGATCTCCGAAGACCAAGTCGAAGACTCCGCGCGTCGTAGGTTCACGCCGCGAACATCGAGCGTGAATCGACTATGAGCGCGCGACCTGGTGTCGGCCGAGCGTGGGTTGGAGGAGTGAAGACTGCCATCCGATGGCCGGCCATTGGCCGATCTGGCCGGCCATTGCCCTGCTTGCCGATGATTTCGATCGTGCCGTGGATAACCACGTATCGCATTGCAAATGAAACTCGGGTGACTCCATTGCGCTCGTTGTCGCGAGTGGTAGTGTGATGCGCAATTAGGGAGGATCCAATGAGTGCAATTCCGAACGAGCACGAAGACGTCGTAGGTGCGCCCGAGCAACCAATGAAGGTCGCCGTCGAGTTGAACCTGACGCGAACGGTGACTGGTGCGCCGCGGCTCCAGACTCACATCAAGGCTGGCAGCGAGGTCGGCTCCACGGTGTTTCAAGTGATTCCATTTCGCGTGGTACAGGTCACTCCCATCCGCGTGTTTCAGGTCACTCCGATCTGATGTTCGATGTGACCTTCTTGGGTCACCAGGGCTGGTGCTTCTCCGCCGCAGGCGCGCGGATCCTGGTGGATCCAATCCTGACCGAGGATTTCTGCGAGGCGGGGCGAGTCGGTAAGATCTATCCGCCGCGCGAATTCGATTTCGACCGGTTTCCGCCGGTGGACGCGGTCTTTTTCAGCCACGAGCACAACGACCATTTCGCGGTTCCGACGCTGGCGCGACTCGACCGACGGATTCCGATCTATCTGTCGGCACGGGCGTCCGTGGCGGCGCGAGCGCTCCTTTCGGAGATGGGTTTTTCGGTGCGGCTACTGGCCGCCGGCGCAACGGTCGAGATCGGCGCGCTGGCGTTTCACGCTTCGAGTCCGGATCACGTCGTGGCGGACAATCACGACGAGTGGGACGTGCTGCCATTTCTGGTTCGCGAACGCGACGGTCACGGCAGCTTCTTCTCGCACGTCGACGTCGAGCCGAGCGAGCGCGCGGAGCAGGGCATGCGCCGCCATGCCGAGCGCCCGGGTCTGTGGTGCGCGACCAACAACGTCTCGAGCTGGACCTTCATGGAGGCGGGTGTGGTCAGCGACAAGCCGCCGTTGCACAGCGCGGGCCTGGCCGGGTTCATGCTCAGTCAACACGCGGCGCTGGAACGTCGCTGGGGGCCGCCCGCGGGCGTGCTGTTCTGCGGCGGCGGAATGTCGTTCGGGGGCGACCGCGAGTGGCTGAATCGCAAGGTGTTCACGGCGGATTCCGAGCGCGTGGCGGCTGCGATGTCGGCGGCGATTCCGGGTCGCATGCACCTCGCGCCCGCGCCGGGGCAAACGGTGCGCCTGCGCGCCGGAACGATCGTCGAGGTGAGCGAGCACTGCGAGTTCTTGCGAGCGACGCCGCGCGCTACCTGGCCGTCGCGTGAGTTCGTTGGCGACGTCAGCGTGCTGAAGTCTTATGCGCCGGCCTGCGGCCGCTCCGATTTCGACGAGCGCGATCTGCCGGAGTTGACGCGCGGGCTCGCGGGCTTCGCGCGCTTCCTGTACGGCGGGCGCACGTTTCGCAGTCTCTATTCGCTCGATCGCGAAGAGCTCGGCGCGCGCCGTCCCACGTTTTCCTTGGTCGCGCTCGCCGACGCAGGGTCGGGCGCCTACGTGTACGAGTACGATCCGCAGGGCTGCCGCTTCGCTGCGGCGCGAGACGTCGATCCGGTGAACGACTACGTCGGGGGCCTGGAGTTTTGGGCTACCGACCTCTTGGCGATCTGTCGCGGTGAGCTCGCGTCGAGCGCCATTCCCTTCGGTCGCGGGCGCATCTGGAACGCCCTGCCAGAGCGCTGCGAGATTTCGTTCCGCGAGTTCTGCCTGTACTTTCACCCGCTCAGGCAGCCGGATCTGTTCCTGACGCTGTATCGCTCCCTGCTGCGCGCCGAGCCCGCGTTGGCGCCGGTCGTTCGCGCCAGATCGTGACGTCGTAAAACCGGCGCGCTCAGCCGGCCAACAGATTGCGAAACGGCCGGCGATTTTTCCAGCGGTAGGCGCCGAACTCTCGCGTGTCGGTCGACAAGATACGGCCTGAGCCGAGCGCTTCGGCGAGGAGGACGAGCGAGGCGTCCGCGAGGTCCATCGGGAGATTCCGATATTTCGCCATCAGCTCGGCGATGCGCGGCAGGTGCTCGGCCTCGAGCGGAAACAGCTGGAACGCCCCGCGCGCGCCACTCGCGATCAACTTCTCGGCCGTGTTTGGGCCGAGCCGTGCAGCAAGGAGATGACAGGTTTCACTGAGGACGGCAGAGGTCGTAATCAACGGTTCGCGCAGCGCCGACAGCGCCTTGCGCGCCTGCGTATGGTGGTGGTCGCGAGCGTTTGCGAGCGCAAGCCAGAATCCAGCGTCCGCGATGATCACTTCCTGCTCTTCTGCCGGTGCTTTCGAGCGAGCGACCGTGTCAGTTGCTGCTTGTAGGTCGACGACAGATCCTGTGGCCCTTGCGGCGAGGCGACGAACTCGGCCAGGAGCTCTGCCGGCGATTGTTCGCGCGCGACCTTTGCGAACAGCGCTTCGATCGAAGCTTTTACCACTTCTGTGGTGCTCTTCTGCGTCCGCTCTCGCAGATACGCGAGCTTGCGCGCAAGCTCGGGGCCTATGCGGGCGTTGAGCCCGTATGACAGGGGCGTCTTCAGGCGTCAATTTCGACGCGGCGCCTCAGCCGGGGAGGCGCGGCTGCAGTGACGAGCCGCGCCGGCCTGCGTTGCCCAAGGTCGCTCATCACGAGCAGCGCGCCCGTTTCCTCGAGGCCCCCAAACCCAACCTCAGGGCTCCGATGCCCTGATTCATCCTTGGACGCCATGCGCGTGCGCAACGGGTTTCGGTGCTTGCGCAGAAAGATGCGACCGATCTCGCGACTCGCCACGTCCGGCGGCGGAGCGCGGATGTCGTCGGGCGTGCCGGGTTGGCGATCGGCGCCGTTCGAGGACACCGTGATCTCGGGCCCGACGCACTCGATGACCCAGGGGCTGCCCCACGGATCGCGCGCGGGGCTGCCCTGGTCCAGGGTTCCGTCGTGGACGAGATCGCTGAACTGAGGACACGTGGCGGCGTCGCGCTCGAGCCACCAGAGTTTGACCGCGGCGCGGATGGTGTGCACCGCGCTGTCTGCGTCGTGTCGCTTGGCGTGCTCCCAGTAGGTGAGCGCGGCGACCGAGACTGCGCTGGAAATCAGCGCGATGAGCGCGACGACGATCAGGACTTCGAACAGGGTGACGCCGCGTGATCTGCGGACGCGGGCGCGACGTTTCGACAGAGCGTCATGAGGCGTGTGAGGGGGTGCTGCCATGCGAACGCGAACAGCAACTCCCATGCCGCGCACCGAGTTGGCGCGGTCTTGAAACGAGGTTGGGGATTTCGACGGCGGTAACGAGTCAATCTGGCAGGTCAGGGGCGCGCGGCCGGCGGCGTGTTGTCAGGTTGACAGCGCGGTTTGTTTTCGTACTAGGCTGCGCGCGTGTCCAAACACACAGGCGATCCGCGGAAGACCGTGAAAGCGGCGCTCCTGGCCAACGCCGGGATCGCGCTCGCGAAGTTGGTGGCCGCCGCGCTGAGTGGCAGCGCGACGATGTTGGCGGAGGGCGTTCACTCGGTGGCGGATACGGCGAACCAGGCTTTGTTGTTGCTCGGGATGCGGCTGTCCGGGCGCAAGGCCACGACGCTGCACCCGTTTGGATTATACAGTGAGAGTTACTTTTGGGCGTTCATCGTGTCGCTGCTGCTGTTCTTCCTGGGCGGCGTGTTCGCGATCTACGAGGGCACGCACAAGCTCTTGCACGCGGGGGAACACGCGGGGTCGCTGATCGTGCCGCTGATCGTGATCGGCGTTTCGATTTTGCTCGAGCTCAGCAGCTTCGTCGTGGCGTTCCGCGAGTTCAACAAGGGCCGGCGCGGGCGCAGCGTGCGCGAGGCGCTGTTCGCCGGGAAAGATCCGGTGATCCCCCTGGTGCTCCTGGAGGACACGGGGGCGGTGCTCGGGTTGTCCGTGGCGCTGGTCTCGTTGATCGTGACGGCGGTCACCGGACGATCCGCGGCGGACGGCGTGGGGTCGATCTTGATCGGGCTGCTCTTGTGTTCGATCGGCCTGCTCTTGGCCAAGGACACCCGCAGCCTGCTGATCGGGGAGGGCATCGACACACTGACTCGAGCGGAGGTCGTGCGGGTCGCGGTCGAGACCCCGGGGGTGGAGGCGGTGACTCAGCTGCTCAGCTTGCATCTGGGGCCGGACGCGGTGCTCTTGGCGCTCAAGGTTCGCTTTCAAGCGGGCGCGCGGCTCGAAGAGCTGGAGCAGGTGATCGACGATCTGGAAGCGCGTGTCCGCGCTGCGCAGCCGAGCATGAAGCGCATCTTCGTCGAGCCCGACGGCGACTACGATCCGGCGCAAGATCCCGAGTATGCGGGCTGAGCGCGGGCGCGCGAGCTGCTACCAGCGTACGTTGACGCTCGGCGGTTGAATCTCGGCTTCCGCGTGCATCAGCTCGACGTTGAGCTTCACGACGGCTGAGCCGTGGCGCTGCTCTTTGAGATCGAGCCCCGGTACGCTCTTCAGATCGGCGCGCGGGACGACCTGGTCGGCCTTCAGCGCGCGCACGACTTCGGGCGGGCCGAACACCGACACGTCGACGGTGCGCGGCGCGGCCAAGCCTCCGGCCACGCCGACCAGCTCCACCGGACGGTTTTCGAAGCGCGCTTCGGCGAGGCGGCGGGCGACCGTGACGGCCACCGAAACCGAGGTCGGCCCGATGAACTTGACGCGTGCGGGCGGCGCGTCGAGGGCGATGCGCCGGCGCTGCACGCCCTCGCTGAGGCCCGACACGTCGAACGGGGCGAGCCGCGCGGACTGCATCACTTCGACCAGGCTGCGCGGGCCGCGCACGGTGATCTGTTGCGGATCGACGTCGGGCTCCTGTTTGACGACGTAACCGTTCGCCGGTTGCCCGGAGACGGAAGCCTGCACCGGGATCTGGCGAGAGACGATGTCCTCCCAGTCGAGATCGATGCTGGCAGGATCGATGATCGTGATTTTCGTGTCCGGGGGCAGCTGGAACATGCCGTCTTCGAACGTGATCTGTTCCTTGTTGCCCTGGCGCAGATCGAGCTCAATCGGCGGCATTCCCTCCTGAATCAGGCGATCGAGGGCGCGCGCGGGGCCGCGCAGCGTGACGTGGATGTCCGCCGGGATTTGGGTCATGAGCTCGCGATCCGAGCCCTCTGCGGGAGGCCGCAGCACGACGGCGACCGGCACGGTGCGCAGCTGCTCGTCTTGCTGACCGTACACGAACGCGAACAGGCCGACCGCGAAGCTCAAAGACAGCACCTTCAGCCCGATATTCTCGGTGAACGCTTCCTTGAGGAAGGCGAGCATCATGGCGAGCAGCGTGGTCACTCTTCGCCTCGCGGTTTGCCTTCAGGCGTCGGAGTGTCCGCGTCGGCACTCTCGATGCGTGGCGCGACGCGCGCGGCGACGGGTGTGCGCAGCGGCGTCGCGGGGTTCGGCGTGGTGCCGGCGGGCCCCGTGAGCGCCGGACGCAGCGGAGGCGGCGGCTCGCTACGCGGACGCACCGAGGGCGGCGGGATATCGGTCGTGTCCGCGACCAGACTGATGCGGGGGTGGTCGAGTTCCGGATCACTGCGGCGGGTCGACTTGGGCGGCTCGGGCGTCCGCACGCTCTCGGGCGCGGTTTCGCGCTGCGTGGTCACGCGTTGAGCGGCGACCTTGCGGCTCTTCTTGCGCACGCGAGGGCTGAAAATCGCCTCGAGCATGGTCTTGAGCTTGGGGCCGTCCAGGTTCGAGGCGATGTTGCCGTTGAAGCAGAAGCTGATCGTGCCCCGCTCTTCGCTGACGATCACGACTACCGCGTCGGTCTCTTCGGTGATGCCGAGCGCGGCGCGATGGCGCGAGCCGAAGCTGTCGTCCGCCACGCGGCCCTCGGGCATCGGGAAGAACACGCCGGCCTTGGCGATGCGATAGTTGCGGATGATCACCGCGCCGTCGTGCAGCTTGTTGACCGCCTCCGGAATGAACAGCGACACCAAGAGCTCCGCCGTGACTTGCGCGTCCACCGTGTGACCTTTGTGCACGCCGACGAACTCGTCCAGGTTGGCGTCCTGCTCGAAGGCCATCAACGCGCCGATGCGGTGGCGCGCCAGATCGGTGGCGGCGTCGACGACCTCGTCGATCACGCGCGACTCTTGCCAGCGCGTCAGGTGCCCGAGCCAGGCGCGGCTTCCAACGCGCTGCAGGCCGCGCCGGATGTCGTTCTGAAAAACGACCACGATGATCAGGATCATGCTCGAAATCAGCGCGCTCAGGATGGTGAGCACGGTGACGAGCTGCAGCACGCGCGCGAGCACGTAGATCAGAAAGACGACGCCGAGGCCGATGCCCACCTGCATCGCGCGCGTTCCGCGCAGCACGAGCAGCGAGCGATAGACCAGGTAGTAGACCAGGAAAATGTCCAGCGCGTCGCGCACCAGCTGCAAGAGCGATCGTCCCTCCAGGTAGCTGCGAGCGATTTCAAGCACGCGCCACCTCTTGCGGCAGGCCGCGCCGAATGCCTCGGGCGACGAGCAGCGCCTGCTGCACATCGTGCACGTCGTGCACGCGCAGGACGCTCGCGCCGTGCTCGACCGCAAGCAGCGCGGCGGCGATCGTGCCGCCGAGGCGCGCGCCGGGCGGCACGTCGTCGACCGCGGCGATGAACGATTTGCGACTCGGCCCGACCACGATCGGCACGCCCTCGCCGCGCAGACGATCGAGCCCGCGCAAGAGCTCGAACGAGTGGCGCGCGTTCTTGCCGAACCCGAGGCCCGGATCGAGCCAGACCTCCTCGCGACCCAGGCCTTGGCCGACGGCGCGATCGCGCGCCCGGCGCCACTCCGTGAGCACGTCGCCCACCACGTCGCCGTAGGCGTCGTCCGGGTAGCGCGAGAAGCCCGCCATGTTCTGCATCGGCCCGCGCGCGTGCATCAGCACCAGGCTCGCGCCGTGCAGGGCGCAGACGCGCGCGAGATCCGCATTGGCGAGGCAAGAGATGTCGTTGATGAGCTCGGCGCCGAGCCCGAGCATGCGATCGGCGACGACGGGATCGGTGGTGTCGATGGACACTGCCGCGCTTCGAGACACGGCGTAGCGGACCGCGGGCTCGATGCGCGCGATCTGTTCGTCCGCCGGCACCGGCGCGGCGCCAGGGCGCGACGATTCACCGCCGATGTCCAGGATTTCGGCTCCCTGCGCCAACAGCTCATCGATGCGAGCGCGAGCCCGATCGACGCTCGCGTGCCATCCGCCGTCGTAGAACGAATCGGGGGTTGCGTTCAGCACGCCCATCAACGCGGCGCCTCGAGCAGCCATGCCCTGTTCGATTCTGATCCTGAGGGCGCCCACACTTGCTTCGGTAGCAAGTCGGGCGTGCTCGCGCAAGCGCATAAGCGCAGATTCACAGGGGTTCTCTGCGGGTGCGAGCGAGACGCGTCGCGCGTGAGATCGGCATTCTGCAACGCGCTGTGGGCGTCGCACTCGTAGCGATCTGGTTGTTCTGGTGCGCGCGAGTGATCGAGCATTCAGCGACTCAATCGGTGGATCGCGACGGCGACGTGTCGCGTTCACGCGAGCTCTCGATTTTGATTGGGGCTGCTCGCGAACGCCCAGTGCGCAGACGACTTCGCACGCGGATTCGAGCGGTAACGCGCTGCTCCGGGTCGCGGTGGATCCTGGACCCTGCGCCGCGGCCCTATCTGCTAGGATGCCCTTGGCGCGAGTTTCGGCTCACGCCTTGCGAACTCAATTTCGCGGGCGAGGACGCAGAGCGCGTCCTTCCCGAGGAGCGGATCTCTTCATGTGGCCCACGCCAAGTCCCGCCTCTGCTTTCGTCGAGCGTCGCCGCCGCCTGCAGCAGCGCTTGCAGGGCCCTGCCGTGCTGGTGTCTGGCTTTTCCCGACCTCGTAACTTTGCGGGAAATCGCTACCCATTCCGTGCAGAAAGCCATTTCTTGTACCTGGTGGGTCGCGCGATCGAGGGCGCGGCTCTGGTCGTCGATTCCGAGTCTGCGATCCTGTACGCACCCGAGCCCGATCCCGAGGAAGAGCTTTGGTCCGGGACCATGCCCACGCTCGACGAGCTCGCGGATGCTTGTGGCCTTCCGGTCAAACCTCTCGAAGAAATCGAGGTCCCCGAGGGTGCGCTGACCGTCCCTGCACAGGATTGGGACAGCGCCTTGTTCCAGGGCGAGCTGCTCGGTCGCGACATCGATCCTGGCAGTGGTCCCGAACTCGAAGGCCCGAGTGTCGCGCTGGCTGACGCTCTGATCGAGCTGCGACTGGAACACGACGAGGCGGCTCAAGCCCAGCTGCGCCAGGCCGCGTGGGCGACGGGGGCCGCGCATCGGGCCGGCCTGTCGGCCATCCGCCCTGGTCTGCGCGAGGCCGCAGTCCGCGCGGCGATGGAATCCGCGTTTTCAGCGTGGGGCTACGCCGCTTCGTACAATCCCATCGTCACGACTCACGGGGAGGTGCTGCACGCGGTGCGCTCGGACGGCGTGCTCCGCGATGGGGACCTGCTGCTTGCCGATGTCGGTGCAGAAACTCCGGAGGGTTGGGCGGGAGACGTGACGCGAACTTGGCCGGTATCGGGCAGGTTCAGCGCGACCCAGCGCGCCATTTACGAGGTCGTGTTGGCCGCTCAGCTCGCTGCGATCGAGCAGGTGCGACCGGGCGTGCGCTACCTGGAAGTGCATCGCACCGCGGGGCGCGTGATCGTCGAAGGACTGGTCGCGCTAGGAATTTTCAGGGGGGATCCAGAGGAGCTCGTCGCGCTCGGCGCGGCGGCTTTGTTTTTCCCCCACGGCGTCGGTCACTTGCTCGGTCTCGACGTGCACGACATGGAGGACCTCGGGGACCGCGCGGGCTACGCGCCGGGCCGCGAGCGCGCGGAAACCCCGGGCGACCGCTATTTGCGGCTGGATCGGGACCTGTCGGTGGGGATGGCGCTCACTATCGAGCCCGGATTCTACCAGATCCCACATCTGCTCACGCGTCCCGAGGAGGTGGGTCCGCTCGAAGCGCACTTGCGCCGCGACGTGCTCGCCAAGTTCGCCGACGTGCGCGGAATTCGCATCGAGGACGACGTACTGGTCACCGAGCGCGGTTCGGAAGTGCTGACCACGGACATCCCGAAAGAGCCCGGGGAGATCGAAGCCGCGCTCGCCGACCGCGCCGGCTGAGCGCCGCGCGCGGTCGGCCAGTGCCGCCGGGGTTCAGCAAGGGACCCGCGAGCCGCCGCAGCCACAGGCGTTGATATGGAGCTCGCCGGTGCCAGCCTGGGCCGCTTCGCACAAGCCGGGATAGGTCTTGTTGTCGCACCCGCACACGGGACCGGCCGAAGCCATGCAGCGCCGCGGCTTGGGCAAACAGACGGCGCCGCCGTCTGCCGTGCCGCACTGGGAGAGCGAGCGGTACGCGCAGTATTCGTCTGCGTCACAGGTGCCCATGGTGCCGCCGCCGCAATCGTGGGTGTAAAGCCCCTGGCACTCCCGGTGAGCGGCGACGCACTCGGCCTCGGTGGCATAGCCCGAGTCACAGCCGTGATCTTCCAAGGTCTGTTCACAGCGGCCGTACATCCAGTAGTACAGCGGCTCGGCGCAGCTACCGCTGGACACCGGTGGAGTCGGCTGGCACTCAGGTAAGCACTCGAGCGCGGCGTGCCGCTCCAGTCGCCGCAATGCGTCCGCGAGCTCTTGCACCCCCGCCGGGATCTCGACGCAATTCGCAGAACTGCACGGCCCCCCGACGTCCACGACGCTGTCGCCGATCAGAATCTCGAACACGGACCCGTCCACGAGGCGCGGATCGTTGCCGTATACGACCGGCGCCGCGGCGACGGCCTGTTGCACGTCGTCGGACTGCAACAGAGCGAGCACCTGATTCAGCTCGGGTTCCCATTCCGGATAGCAGCGGTCGTTCGGAAGGGCACACTGGTGGGGCGTCGGATCCGCGGCGCTCACGGCCAAGATGCGGCTGAACCCGGTGCAATCGAGCATGGCCCTGGGCGCCGGAGCAAAGTCACCGCTGATTCCCCACGTGAGCGGCTCATCCGGGCACGCACACCCTTGACCCGCGCCGCCCGCGCCGCCGCTGCCGATGGCGCCGGCAACGCCGCCCGTCGCCGGCTGGGCGCCGCCCGCGGCGGGCCCAATGCCGCCGCTTCCGGCGCTCGCGCCCCCGGCTCCCGGATTCGCGCCGCCCCTGCCGATGCTCGCGCCGCCGCTGTGCGCGCCGCCCAGACTCGACGTGCCGCCGCTCGCGTCAGCGCCCGCGGCTCCGGCCATCGCCGAACCGATGACGTCGCCTCCACTGCAGCCAGGCGTGAAGAGCGTCGCGATCGTGCACGCGGCTAGCCATTTTGCGGTCGTTCGAAAGGAGCGCATCGATCCCGCCTTTGTTCTGCCAAGCGAAGGGTCAATCTGTGGATTTGAAGGCATCATGTCTGGTGAGTGCTGCCGAGGGTGCGTCGAGATCACTCGCCCAGCACGGAACGTCGCATTCGTGGGGCCAGTGGGCTGTTCGGAAATTGTTCCAGGAATCGCCGTGCGCGCTCTCTCGCGAGCTTGACTTTGCCGAGCCGCATCAGCGCCTGCACGCTGAGAAGCTCTCGTTCGTGACCGAGCGCGCCCGCGGGAAAACGGGCGGCACTTTGCTCGAGCAAGCTGCTCGCCTGTTGGGCTCGGCCCTCGTTCAGCAGATTCTTCGCCTCGGCGAGCTCGCGCGCCTCGGCTTGTAGCGCATTTTCGCTGGCCCTCGCGCGCGAAGGCGCTGGCTCCTCCGCGCCGGGGCTCGGAAATGCTCCGTTGGCCGGCTTTTCCGGTGCGCTCGCTGGCGCACGCTCGGCTGCGCTCTCCCTGACTTCCGCGGGCACCGCTCTCGTCGGCTCGATCCCGTCGTGTCGACTCGGTGTTGCAGAGCTTTCCACGCGCGGCGCGTCGACCGCGCGAACCTCCGCGGGCGACGCGCGTCGAGGCTGCCCGGGCAGAGCCCGCTCGCCGCGCAACGGCGCGGGCGCACCACTCGCGGCCGCGTGCGGCGCGGCGGAATCCGGACTCGGCGAGGATTGTAGAGCCTCGATTGCGGTCATGCACAGCGTGCCGAGCCCGAGGCCAATCACGAGCGATTTGAGGATCGCCATCGTGGACAGACCGGACGCGGACGCGCCGCTCAACCCTTGCGTTGCGTTTGCGCTGCTTGCGGCACCCGTGTGACCGGTCGTTTCTGCCGAGCCCGGTGCTCCCGCGCTCGGTCCGAGGCGCGCCATGAAATCCAGCCAATTGCGCTCGGTGAGCCCAGCCGGAGCTTTGAGCTCCGCTGCAACCGAGAACAGCCGCGCTTCGAGCGAATCGCTCGAGTGGGGGTCGTCGAGCCAACGTCTCGGTTCAGTCATGGCTTGCCTCCAACGCTTCGACCGGGCGCGTTTCGTGCGGCTCCGCGCCTAGCGCTCGCACGGCGCGGCTGAACGCGGCGCGTCCCAGCCTCAGCCGTGAGCGCACCGTGCCGAGCGGCAGCTCCAGCGACGTGGCGATCTCTTCACCGGAAAAGCCTTCGAGCTCGAATAGAATCAGCACCGCGCGCTGCTCGAGCGGCAGACTCGCGAGCCCCGCGTCTAGCAGCCCGAGCAGCTCACGCTTTTCCAGGCTGAGCTCCGGGTCATCCGCAGCTGTGATGGCCTCGGACAGGCCCTCGTCTCCCAGGACTTCGCGGCGCGCGGGCAGCAGCCGCCGCCGGCCCGCCGCGACCCGAAACGCGATCCCGAACAGCCACGTTCTGAGCGAGGAGCGGCCTTCGAATTTGTCCCAGGCTCGATACGCAATCACGAATACTTCCTGAGCCGCGTCCTCGGCGTCTCGCTCAGCGACGCCAAAGCGCCGCATCGCACGCCAGATGCTCGCGAAATGTTCGCGGTAGACGGCCTGAAATGGCATGCGGCGTCCCCGTTAGTGCGACGAGGCCGGCGTTTGGATCACTTCGCGCTCCCGAATTCCCAAGCGCTCTGCAGGCCGAGCGAAATCGAGAAGCCGAGCGGGGCCTGGCGCTGAACGCGATTGTCGTCGATGAAATAGCTTTGATCGCGCAGCCGGATCACGCCACCGCCCGTCAGCGTGGCGCTGAGTGGACCCATGAGCCGCGCCTTGAGCGTCACGTCGGGCGTCAGCGACAGCCAGGCGCGCGTCACCGCGGAATTGCTGAGAAAGTCGCGCGCCGCGCCGCGCTGCCGACCCCAGCCGAGCCCAATGCACGGCTCGAGGGACCAGCGATCGGCGATTCGAAATTGCCAGCACGGTTCGAACAGCGCCGCCCACAGGTCCACCTCCACGGTGCCCGCCTGGTAGTGGGTGGGGGAGGAGAGCAAGCGCAGCGCGCGAATTCGCAGCGCGGGTCCGGCGAGTCCGATTTCGGCGCCGAGAAAGCCGCCGAAGGACGGCTGACTCAGGTCGCCGAGCACGCCGCTGCCAACCAGGCCTCCACCTTCGACGCCGAAGCGCGTGCGAATGCGGCTCCGGCTCTGCTCGTGAACCGGTGCCTCGCTCGCACGAGGAAGTGCGGCGTGCGGCGCCGCGTCCGGTTCGACGAGCAGCACCAGACCGACGGCCAGGGCGTCGGCCAAGCCGCGGCATTGCTCGTCGTGATCGGCGATGATCCGTTCCCCCCAGCGCTCCCCGACCACGCGCAGCGCAGCTGCGTAACCGGTCGTGCTCTGCGATACCGAGATGCTCACGCGCAGCGATGCATGCGCGGGATCCGTGGCGGGCCGCACGATTCGTTGCGGAAACAGCGCGTTGACCGCGCTCCAGAGCCGAGCGTCGTCGGGGCACGATTCGGCGCCCGGTGCCCGATTGAGCTCCAGCCAAATGCTCGGTTCCTGTGCGCGCGCGGTCGAACTAGTGAGCAGGGTGAGCGCGAGCGCTGCCAGCAGCAACCACTTCGCCGCGCGCGTTCTCGTCACCTCGGGTCGAGCTTAGAGCGCGGCCCCGCGCGGTCAAGGCGGCGGGGGCTAGCCGATCGCACAGCGCGCGAGGCGCGCCTCGGCTTCGAACACGCTGTCTCGCCAACTCGGCTCGACCGGTGAAACCAGCGCCACCACGTCTTCCGGCGCGGCTCCGTCGAGGATGGCGCGGCGCGCTCGGTCGGAACCGGTGAGCAAATCGAAGGCTGGATGCGCGCTTTCGAATTCGTAGGGCGCGACGCGGAACGCGAACGCGTCCGGCGCGAGCTTCTGCGCGAGCGTGATCAGCGCCAGATACGTGGCCACGGGCCGGAACATCTGCGGATTCGTGACGTGGATCATCACGCCGTGGCAGACCGTGCCCGCGTGCTTCTCGAAGCTCGGACGGAAGCTCACCGGCCGAATCCAGGCTCCGAGCGTGCCCGCGGCTTCCATGCGCTGGGCGAGCTCGCGGCCATCGAGAAACGGCGCGCCGACGGTCTGAAACGGCATGGTCGTGCCGCGCCCCTCGGACAGGTTGGTGCCTTCGAGCAAACAGGCGCCGGGGTACACCAGCGCGGTTTCGAGCGTGGGCATGTTCGGCGAGGGCGCGACGAAGGGCCGCCCCCATGCATCCGAGGTGCGCAGCCGCTCCCAGCCCCGCGCCGGCACCACGCTGAGCGCGCCCTCTGGCCCGAGCGGTTGCCCGTCGCGTTCCATGAACAGCGCCAGGATTTCCCCCAGAGTCAGCGCGTGTCGAATCGGCAAGGGCTCGAGCCCGACGAAGGACAGGTAGTCTGCGGCCTGAGGCGCGCCTTCGACCGTCGCCGGATCACCGGAAATCGGGTTTGGGCGATCGAGCACGACCGTGTGCACGCCCGCGGCGCGCGCCGCTCGCGCGGCGAGCAGCGCGCTCCACACGTACGTGTAGTAGCGGCTGCCGACGTCCTGCAGGTCGATGACGAGCAGCTCCAGCTCGGCGAGTTGCTCGGGCTTTGGAGTCAGATCGTCTTTGGTCTTGCCGTACAGGCTGATCACGGGTGCTGCCAGCCCGAGGTCGCCTGCGGCGCTTTCGGACGGAACCGGCTCTTCTGCCTGGGCGACCGCGTTGAGCCCGTGTTCCGGCGCGAAGATGACGCGTGGAGTGACGCCCAGCTCCTCCAGCACCGCGAGCGTGCTGCGACCGCGTCGATCGACCGCAGCGGCGTGCGTCAGGACGCCGATTCGGCTGTCGCGCAAACGCCGCCGCAGTGCGGCGAGCTGGTTACCGGAGATTTGATCGATACCGCAAAGCATGGCTGGGCTCGTGATCGGGGGGGCCGACTGCGGCGGGAGCCTAACGGACTCCAGGCGAAGATTGCTACGGAATTCGCGTACTTCGACAGGGACATGTAAATGGTTGCGGGGCGAAGGGGCAGCGACTAGCATTTTTTTCACAGTGCGCCGTGTTCTAGTTGCCGACGACGAGGAAAACCTGAGGCTCGTGCTCAGGACGTTGTTACGCCGCCACGGCTACGAAGTGGAAACCGCTGCGACGGGCGAGGAGGCGCTCAGCCTGGTGGATTCGTTCGGGCCGGACGTCGTGCTCACCGACGTTCGCATGCCGAAGATGGGTGGCCTCGATCTGCTGCAGACGCTGCGCGCCAAAGGCAACGACGCGACCGTGATCGTGATGAGCGCGTACGGCAACATGGATCTGGCGATCGAGGCGATGAAGGCCGGCGCCTACGACTACGTCCAGAAGCCATTCAAGCCGGACGAGGTGGTGCTCACGCTGCGCAAGGCGGAGGAACGCGAGTCGCTGCGTCGCGAGAATCGCGCGCTGCGCGACGAGATCCGAAAGGAGCATCGCTTCGAGGACATCCTGGCCAAGAGCCCGCGCATGCAGGAGATCTTCCGCACGATCGCCAAGATCGCCGACTACAAGACCACGATCCTGGTCACCGGCGAGAGCGGCGTCGGCAAGGAGCTGGTCGCGCGCGCGATTCACCGGCGCAGCGGTCGGCGCGGCGGCCCCTTCGTCGCCGTCAACTGCGGCGCGATCCCGGAGAACCTGCTGGAGAGCGAGCTGTTCGGGCACAAAAAGGGCGCTTTTACCGACGCCAACCAGGATCGGCGCGGCCTGTTCGAGGAGGCCAATCTGGGCACGCTGTTCCTCGACGAGATTGGCGAGCTGCCGCTCGCGTTGCAGGTCAAGCTGCTGCGCGTGCTCGAAGACGAGAAGATCAGAAGGCTCGGCGACACCAAGGACACGCAGGTGGACGTGCGCATCGTGGCCGCGACGCACCGCGACCTGACCGCCGAGACCAAGGCCGGCCGTTTTCGCGAAGATCTGTTCTATCGCCTGAACGTGCTGCACATCCACTGCCCGCCGCTGCGCGACCGGCGTGAGGACATTCCGCTCCTGATCGAGCATTTCCTGGCGCGCAACAACGTGCGCCTCGGCACCCGGATTCGCGGGCTCGACACCGAGACGCGCCGCCTGCTCTATGAATACGGCTGGCCCGGCAACGTGCGCGAGCTCGAGAACACCATCGAGCGGGCGATGGTGCTGGCCGAAGGCGAACAGATCGTCGCGACCGACTTGTCCGAGCGCATCCGCGAGGCGCGCGACCCGGTTCAACTTCAGCTCGCGAGTGGGGAGCTGAGCGTGAAGAAGACCATGCGCATCATCGAGGAGATCTTGATTCGCAGGGCGCTACAGAAGACCAAGGGCAACCGCACCCGGGCGGCCGAGGTGCTCGAAATCAGTCATCGCGCCCTGCTCTACAAGATCAAGGACTACGAGATCACCGATCTTTGAGGCCAAGCGGCTCGCGGCACCCTCGGTTTTCAGGGTTCCCTCGCTCGCGGCGAGTGAGGTAGTATCCGCGGCCATGAAGCGGCTTGTTTTCGCAGTGCTCGGCATCTGGACCGTCGCGTGTGGTCCTTCTCTCGAAGCGGATCGCCCCAAGACCCCTGACGAAATCGCGAACGAGCAGGAGCAGCTCGGCGCCGAGCAGCAAAAGAAGGCGCGCAACGCCGACTACTATGCGGAGTCACCCAACTCGGAGGACGACGAGAAGAAGCGTCAGGAGTGGGACGACGGCTACGCGAGCCTGGAACTGCGGCGCGCGTCGCGATCGGCCGAGACCTGCCCGGAGTCGGTCACCGAGAAGTCGCCCAAGGGCAAGGCGCACGTGACGCTCGTCTTCAACAACGACGGCAAGGTGAAGGACGCCACCGTGGCGAGCCCGTACGCGGACACCGCGGTCGGCAAATGTCTCTTGCGCGCCATGGGCGCCGTGATCGTGAAGAACTTCGCGGGCGCGCCGAAGACGGTCGAGTACGAGATCGATCTGACCGGCGCGAAGAAGTCCGGCCCTGTCGGCGGCGACGACAAAGACAAAGACAAAAAAGACGACGACAAGTGACCGCCCGCGCGGTCGCGCGTCGATCGGCGCTTACCAGAACCAGGCGGCCAGCACGGTGAACACCGCGAGCAGGCCGACCGAGATCATGGCGGCGGCTTCCCACGGCCCGCTCTGGGCATCCACGTAGCGCAGCTCGATCGAGGCGAGCCGGCTCACTTCGCGGTGCTTGCGGCCGGAGAGGGCGAGATTGGCGGCGCGCAGGGCCGGATCCAGCGTGTCCGTGTCGCTCATGCGCACCGGGTTTTGCCCGAGCCCGAACGGCGTGTCGAGCCCTCACACACGTTCAGGGGTGAGAAGCTCGGCTAAGCCCAGGAAACTGCTCACGACGCGTCTCAGGTGAAGCGCGCTTTGCCCTTGCTGTCCCACCAGTCGCGATAGCGCTTCTGCGCGCGCTCGCGCTCGCGCGGCGGCAGATCGTCGTAGTAGCCGAAGTACTCTTTGGTCAGGCTCTTGAGCTCGTCTCCGGCAGCGCGACGGATCTCCTGGCTCTCGTGCATCAGCGCGTCGATCAGCCACTCGATGCGGTGTCGTGACGCGTTCACGCGCCACCATTCGTCCCACGCGGCCGCGTTGTCGCCGTAGTCGGTGCGCGCCAGCACGACCAGCGCCCAGTGCGCAGAGGTTTGAATCTCGGGCGAGCCGGCCGCGAGCAGCGTCGCCAGCGCGGGCACCGCGCGCGCCTCGCGCAGATCGGCGATCCCCTCGATCACCAGGTGCTGCAGACGATCACGACGGTTCGAGTCGAGCAGCATTTCGGACAGCGCCCCCGCGAGCAAGGGCCCCGAGCTCGGGTGCACGGTGAGCATGCGGCCCGCGGCGAGCGCCGCGCGGCGCACCTCGGCGTCTTGATCGATGAACCGGCGCGCCACGGCGCGGGCTGCGTCGGGGCACGGCATCTCGCCGAGCAGGCGCGTGGCCCAGGCGCGGATCTCGGGATCCTGATCGTTGCTGCGAACGCTGAGCACACCCGCCGCTTTCGGCCCGATTTTAGCCAAAACGCGCAGCAGCGGCCCGCACTCCGAGGCGCGCGCCGGGCCGTCGCCCACGCCGCGTCGCAGCTCGGCGGTGAGCGGACCGGGAAACGCGCCGACCAACGCCGGCACGGCCGCCGCCCCCACTTGAACCAGTCGATCCGCGGCGGTTTGATCGCCGTGTATCAGGCGAGCTACCAGCGCTTCCGTGTCTTGCGCCAGATCGACGATCACCGCGGGCAACCGCAGCTCGATCGAGCTGCCGGGCGGCGGAAGCGGTCGCGCGCTGTGCGCGAGCGAGCGCGAACGCGGCGCCACGGGTGCGCCCTCGTCGATCGGATCTTCGTCACTCCAAATCTCCGGTTCGTCGAAGGTGACTGCAGCGATCGCCAGCTCGGGCGACTGATCGCCGGGCTCGGCCGCCGCGGCTTCGTCGCCCGGGACGAGCTCTTCGATTTCTTCCGGCGCCAGGGCCTCCGGTGTCGAGAAGGATCGGTGTTCGGGCGGCAATGAGCCGACGCCCGGCTTGGTGTCGGGCTCGCCGTCGTCCCAGCCGTCATCGGCGGCGGGGCTCGGGACTTCGAGCGGCGCGGTCACGGGTATCGATCGCGCGGGTGCGTGCGGCGGCGCGCCCGGCGCGAAGCTGGACGGAATCGGCGTCGGATTCGTGGACGGCAATGGCCGCACGCTGACGGGACCCGGAGTTGCGCTGATCGAGCCGTACGCCGACTCGGAAAATGCTTGAGTTCGCGGCAGCGCCGGGAGCGAAGCCGAGCTCCCGCGACCCCCCGGACCTATGGAAATCACCGGGCGCGCGAGGGGCGGCGACGACAGAGCCGGCGTGCGCACCGATGGGCCGCGCGGTGTTGGCTCGGGCGGCGGGCGGCTGAACGACGACGACTCGACGAACGACGCCAGCGCCGAGGCGCGCTCTCCACGCCGGGAAGCGTCGGTGCGCCGCACGCGCGTGGGATCGGGCCGGAGCTGGACCTCGTTTCTGGGAGGCTTGCCGTGCGCCTTCTCCTTGCGACGCCGGATCACGCGCTCGAACGCGGCGGCTGCCAGCGGCGCGAATGAAATCACGTCGCCCACCGACTCCAGTGCCACGTCGCTGTCCCCGTGATCGCCGTACAGCACCAACACCGCGCGATCGCGCACTCGGATGGGCAGAAGTAGCACTGCCGGCCCGGGCCGGCGCTGGAGATCCTTGGCGAGCGCGCCGTCGATGCCCGACGCGGACAGGCGCGCCAAGCGGTACGGCTCGGTCGCCGCCACCTGCGCGAGCGTGCTCGGTAACTCGAGCGGCACGCCGATCGCGAGCACCCGCGCGCGCGGCGCGCCCGCGCCGTGTGCGTCGCGCCCCTCCGCCAAATCTCCATGCACGGCGAACAGCGCCGAGTACTCGAAGTACTGCGCCGCGAAGTCGAAGAAGGTGGCCACCACTTCGTCGCGCGTCTGTGCCTCGAGCAGATCGTCCTCGGCCATCGCGATCGTGTACGGACCGAGCCTTCGCGGCTGGCGCGGGCCCCGCCGCTCGGCGCGGGCGAAGGCCAAGACGTCCAGGTTCGGCCGTGCGTGCGGGGGCACGGATTCCGTGCGCGGGGCATCCGGCGGCGGGCTGTTCGTGCTGGTCGCAGGCCGCTCGGTGCCCGCGGGTCGCTCAGGCGGCGGCGCGGAGGTGACGCGCGCGTGCGCGACCCATTCGGCGGGCGGCGCGGAGGTGACGCGCTCACCCGGTGGCAACGAGCGATGCGGCTCCACAGGAGGAGCCGAGCTCACCGAGGATTCGGTCGCGGGCGGTCGCGCTGTTTGCGAGCTCGAGGGTGCAGCAGGCGCTGCGGCTTCGACAGGTATCGATGGATGTGGATCGGGCTCCCCGGCCAAGCGCGCCAACACTCGCGCGATGCGCTGATCGAGCGCGAGTTCGTAGTCGCGCGCGATGGCCTGGTGCACGCGCACGAGCGTCGTCGCCCGCTGCACGAGCGGGAGCCCGAGTGAAAACTCCAGATCGCTCACCACTTCGGGCGGCAGCGGTTCGCTCACCGCCACGACGAGCCGCGCGTCGGCGTCATCGAGGGGGTAGAGGCTGTAGCGCTGAGCCAGCTCACCCGGCACGAGTCGCCTCACGCGATCGGGCGCGCGAGGCAACTCGCCGGAGGGTGCGGGCTCGAGCCCCACGCTCTCCGCGATGACGGAGGTGAGCCGGTCCTCGCTGACGCTCGCGAGCTCCAGCAGATTCGTCGGGAGATCACCGCCGTACAGACCCTGGCGCGCCAGGGCTTGCTCGACCTCGTGAACGGAAGCTACCTCGAGCTTGACGATGTTGGAGCTGAGCGTCCACATGGTGGGGCGAAGGCGAGGGCCAGAGCCTCGCGCCGAATGTTCCCGGGGCCGACGCGGCTGTCAACTTCCACGGTTTTTCCGGGCTTACGCCGCCTTGGCGGAACGCCGTTGCTGGGACGGCAGCGCCTCCAAGGTTGCGGCGCGGACCCGGGCCAACAGCTCCGGCGTGCCGAGCAGCACATCGCGCGTGCGATCGCGGCCCTGCCCGACGCTCTTGCCGCCGAACGTCAGGTGCGTCCCGCTCTTCTCGAGCACGCCGGCGTTGAGGGCGACCTCGACCAGATCGGCGCCGCTGTCGATTCCGGTACCCCAGCGGATGTCGAACTCCGCCTCCGTGAATGGCGGCGCCACCTTGTTCTTCACCACCTTCACGCGCGTGCGGTTGCCGATCACGGTTTCGCCGGCGTTGATCTTGCCGATCCGCCGCACGTCGAGGCGCACGCTGGCGTAGAACTTCAACGCGTTGCCGCCCGGTGTGGTCTCCGGGTTGCCGAACACCACGCCGATCTTCTGCCGCAGCTGGTTGATGAACACGATCGTGGTGTGCGTCTTGCTCGCGATGGCCGTCAGTTTGCGCAAGGCCTGGCTCATCAGCCGCGCTTGCAGGCCCATGTGCGAATCGCCCATGTCCCCCTCGATTTCGGCCTTGGGCACGAGCGCCGCGACCGAGTCGATCACGACCAGATCCACGGCCCCCGATCGGGTGAGCATCTCGGCTATCTCCAGCCCCTGTTCGCCGCAGTCTGGCTGCGAAACCAGGAGCTTTCCCGGGTCGATCCCGATGCCGCGCGCGTAGCGCAGATCGAAGGCGTGCTCCGCATCGATGAACGCCGCGATTCCGCCGAGCGCCTGCACCTGCGCGATGGCGTGCAGGGTGAGCGTGGTCTTGCCGCTCGACTCAGGCCCGAACACCTCGACGATTCGCCCGCGCGGATAGCCTCCCACCCCCAGCGCTTCGTCGAGCGATAGCGCTCCGCTCGGGATCACCGCGATCGGCTCGAGTGCGCCCTCGCCGAGCCGCATGATCGCTCCCTGTCCATAGGCCTTTTCGATGCTGGTCAGCACTTCACGCATGACCTCTTGTTGCTTTCGCTTGTCGTCGCTCATGGTCTTCTCCTGCAGGCCGCACTCGGGCGGCGCGTCCCGCAAGCAAGAGCAGGCGATGTGCCACGCGCTTTTCTCGAACAGCAAGCGGCTCTTCGGTTGGCCGCCGCCGGCCATGGCTGGCGCAGCGCCACCCGGCGCGAGAGGGCGACCCGCTCGCGAGAGCTCAGGCTCCCGGCAGCGGTTCCGATTTCGGTCGGCGACGCAGAGTGTCCGCGGCGAGCAGCGGTAGCAGCAGCACACCGCCCGGAGCGACGAGCACTGCCAACCACAAGAGCACGCGAAGCACGTTTGCCATCTACGGCGACAAAATGAAGCACTTTGTATGCCAAAAACTTGTACGGCGCATTTAGGCTGAAATATTCTAGTCGGGAGTGCTGTATTTCGGTGCAGCCATGATCCGGATGTCATAGCGGGTCCAAGGTCTGCTGGGCGGGCCTGTGGCGCGTGATTTCTGGGTGATTTTCGGGTGGCGATCGCCCGCGCGTACCACCCGCCGGGGGTGCTAAGAACGGCGGGTGGGGTTCCCCAGGCAAACGCGCGGTTATCTCGTGGTTTTTGTTGCCGTGGGTCTCGCGGTCGGCTGCACGGCTTTGGTTGGGGTGGGGGTCGGCGTCGGCTTGATCACGACCGCTGCGCTCACCTCGGGCTGTTACGACCCCGTGGAAGTTACGGTGATCGACGGTGTCACCGGGCTGCCGACGTGTGACGCTTCGGTCGTTGCGCGCAGTCGGGACGGCGGAGTGACCCGATTTGCGCCGTGCTTTCACCTCGATCTGCCGGTCGGCGCCTGGGTCGTGGTCGCTGAGCGACGGGGATATCAAACGGCGCTCACCGAGCTACCCGTTAGCAAGGGAGCGCATTGCGAGCCTGCGCCTCAAACCGTCGAGCTCTGGCTGCGGCCGCTCGGGCAGGCAGCGCCCGCCCCTTACGCGGTTCCGCCGCCACGGCCCGGTGAGCAGCCGCTCACGCCGGGCTCCCTGCCTGCGCCGGGGTCGATGAATCCGGTCGAGCAGCCGCTGGTGCCCGCACCCGCACCTGCGCCCGCACCGAGCGGTGCGGGGGAGACGCCTGCGCCCGCCGAACCGCCGATGTCCGCCGCGCCTGTGCCGCCTGTGCCGCCCCCGCCAGCTGCGCCGCCCAAAGCGGCTCCCTGATCGACGCGATTCATCGCGAGAGCCCGTGCTCGCGCTCAGCTCTCTCCGCGCTTGCGCCGCCCGCTGGGTGTGACCTTGATCGGCGCATCGACGGCGCGCGAAATGGCATTGGCGCCGAAGCGCTGCGTGATGGCGTCGAGTGTGGGGCCCAGGCGATCCTCGCGCGCGGCCGCGAACAATTCGAGCTGCTCGTCCTCGCTCGCCTCGAGGTTGGACAGCGAAACGCCGAGCAACCGCACGGGCTCGCCGACGGCGGCCTCGTCCCACAGCTCCACCGCGACGTCGCGCAACACGCGGCCGCTGTCGGTCGGTTTCGCGAGTGTCCTGCTGCGGCTGAGCAGCGGATAGGCCGGCTCCGCGTCGCTGTTCGGGCCGCGTGAGACGCGCTGTCCGCGAGCGCGGCCGAGCTTGATTTTGAGGGTGACGGTGCGACCGCGGTAGCCGTCGTTGCGCACACGGCGCGCGACCGCCTCGGCGTGCGCGGTGAGCGCGGCCGTGACGCGATCGCGTTCGCTCACGTCGACGTCGAAGGTGTTCTCTTCGCCGTAGGATTTGGGAATGCGATCGGGTTCGACTTGCCGTTTGTCGATGCCGCGCGCCAGGTTCTGCAGCTCGCGCGCGCGCTGTCCGATCGCGCGCTCCAGCCGCTCCGCGTCGAATTCCGCGAGCGCGCCGAGCGTCGGGATACCGAGATCTTGCAGGCGAACCGCGAGCACCGGCCCGACTCCCCACAGCCTGCGCACGGGAAGCGGCGACAGAAACGCCTTCACCGCGTCCGGCGCGACGATCGAGAGGCCGTCCGGCTTGCCCAGCGTGCAGGCGATCTTGGCGACCATCTTGCTCGGCCCCAGGCCGACCGAGACCTTCAGCTCGGTTTTTTCGAGCACGGCTCGCTTCAGCTGCACGGCGAGCGCGCGCTCCCCGCCGAACAGGCGACACGAGCCGGTGATGTCGAGGAATGCTTCGTCGAGCGCGATGGGCTCGACCTGCTCCGTGAAGCTCATGAACACGTCGTGGATCTCGGCCGACACCGCCGCGTAGTGCGCCATGTTCGAGGGCAAGAAGATGGCGTGCGGACACAGCGCCCGCGCTCGGAAGCCCGGCATTGCCGAGTGAACGCCGAACTGTCGAGCCTCGTACGAAGCGGCTGCGACGACGCCGCGCGCGTGGGCCGCGCCGACGATCACCGGCTTGCCGCGCAGCTCGGGGTGATCGCGCTGTTCGATCGACGCGTAGAACGCGTCCATGTCGGCGTGCAGGATCCAGCGGCTCTCGGTCACGGTCAGCTCGGCCTCGGAGGCTACCTCAGAACTTGGGCGGATTCAGGTCTCCCGGGCGCGGCAACACGTCGGTCATGCGCAACCCGAGCGCGCTGCGAAAATACGCCGCCGACACCGCCAGACCGACGGCCAGCTCCGCCGCCACCGCGAGCACGCGTGGCGCGCCGCCGAGCATTCGCTGCGCGACTTGGAGCGCCGCGAAGAGCAGCACCATCAGCGCCGCCGGACGCGCGAGGTTTCCGAAGTAGGCGCGTGCCGAGAGCGAGATCACCGAGCGAGCCATGCGCCGCAGCACCGGCACCGTGATCGAATAGGTGAGCACCCACGCCAAGGAGACGGCGTTGGCGCCGAAGCCCGTCTTCAAGATCAGCAGCGCGCCGGCCGCGGATCCGACGAAGCAAACCAGCGTGAGCAGCGAGTCGTAAGCGGCGAGCTCGGGGCGCCCCGCCGCGTGAAACAATTGCGGCGTGGCCTGGCTGAGCGTGCGCAAGAACGCCGCCCAGCACAAGACCCGGATCAGAGGAGCTGCGGGCAACCATTTGCTTCCGGACACCAGCACCAGCACGTCCGGTCCGACGAAGAACGAGAGCACCACCAAAGGCCCCGTGACGAGCGCGAGGTGCCGCACCATCCACAGAAACACGCGCTCGAGCTGCTCGCGCTCGGCCGCTCCGATGCGTGAGTAGACGGGGAACGCGGTGCGATTGACGACGTCGAGGATGGCCATCGCCGGCACCATGGCCACGTCGAACGCGACGCGATACGCGCCCAGCACGTCCACGCCGAACACGCGCCCGACGATCACGAAATCCAGATTTCTATAACCCTGATAGATGATGGTCGAGCTCGCCGCCTTCAACCCGAAGCGCACGAAGCGCGCGACCTTGGCGTAGCTGAAGCCGCGTTTCGGCCAGTACGGTGAAATCCAGGCCAGTGTGAGCAGCGTGAGCAGCCCCTCGCCGGTGTGCGCGAGCACCAGCGCCCAGGCTCCGAATCCGAGCGCGGCGAGCCCGATCTTGAGCAGCGCGGCGAGCCCCGCGGCCAGCGTCTGGACCGCGGCAATCTTCCGAAACTCGAGTCGCCGTTGCAAGAGCTGCAGCGGCACCAGCGCGCCCGCCATGAACAGTGAGCGCAGCGCAGATATTGCGATCATTCCGGCCAGCGCCGGCGCACCGAGAGCGCGCGCGAGGATCGGCGACGCGAGCGCGACGCCGCCCGCGAGCAGCGAGCCGACACCGAGCGTGAACCAAAACAAACTGTCGACCTCGTCGTCGCCGACGTGCTCGGCCTGCACGAGCGCCGTGCCCACGCCGAGCCCGTTGAATGCCTCGACGATGATCGCGACCGCCCAGGAGAGCGAGGCCAGCCCCATTTGCTCGCGCGTGAGCAGCCACAAGACCGCGAGTGAGCTCACGAGGTCGATGCCGCGCAGCGCCGCGCCGGCCGTGCCCAGCCACAGCAAGCCGTGCTTGACCCTGGACTCGGAGCCGGTCATCGCGTTTCCGCCCCATTGCCATTGGGGGCTCGCCCCGGCGTGCTCGCGGAGCGCTGCAACGCATTTGCGACAGCGATGATCGAGCTCGGGTTAGCGTTTGCCAAAATCGTTCGCGGACTGATTGTGGTTGCTGCGGACCGGGTACTAAGGGCCTTGGTAACCCAGCAACTCATCGGTCCGGGTGGACTGGGGAAGCTTGGCGCGGAGGCTCATGAAAAAGCGATTCACTCTTTACGCGGGATTGGCGGCGGTCGGTTGCACCTTAGTAGTGGCGTGCGGCGGTGACGACGATAGCTCTGGCACGACCACCGGCGGTTCCGCGGGTAAGGGAGGCAGCGGTTCGGGCGGCCTCGTCACTTCGGGCGGCACGGGCACGTCGGGCTCGTCGAGCGGAGGAGCCACCAGCGGTGGCGCGCCAGTTGGCGGCGCCACGAGCGGCGGCGCGAACAATGGCGGCGCGAACAACGCGGGAACCACGAACGGCGGCGCGACCAACGGAGGCGCGAACAACGCAGGAACCACGAACGGCGGCGCGACCAACGGCGGCGCAACGACCGGGGGCACCAACCCAGGCGGCGCGGGTCCGGGTGGCGCGACCAACGGCGGTGAAGCGGGCGCGGCCGGTTCGAGTGGCGCGGCGAACGGCGGCGCGGGCGGCGATGCGGGTGGAGCCGCGGGAGAGGGCGGCGCCGGTGGCGGTAACCCTGCGACCTGCCCGCGTACCGAGCCCAACAATGGCAACTGCTTCATGAATGCTGCGGGTGAGGTTTGTCGCTACGGTGGCGACACCTGCACGTGCACGGATCCCCCTCCCGCTGGCGGTGCTCGAAACTGGGTCTGCGTTGGCCCAACGGGCAATCCCGCGGCGTGTCCCGGAACAGCACCGGCGAACGGCGCGCTCTGCGAGGCCGTTGCGAACAACACGATGTGCACATATCCAAGTGTCACCTGCACGTGCCTAAATCCGATGGGTCCCACGAGCGGTTGGGTCTGCAACTGACGAAGAGCTTCCCGCGACGCGCTCGGTGAGCGGCCGAGCGCGTTGCGTGAGGGGGGGCGAAAGGCGTGCAGCCTCGAACTGCCTCCCTGTTCCCGTCAACGAAGTGGGCCACTGCGCCCGGGACCACGTGCAGTTTGCACGGCTCCTGTATTCGATCAAACGGCCGCCACGGGGGAGTCAGGGCAGGTGCGCCACCCAACCCTCGCGCTGGCCGTCGTGTGTTCCCTGTCCAACGATCACCTTTCCATCGTCGGAGACGTCAACCGCCTGAGTGAGGGTCCAACCGGCGAGATCGGAACTCGATGCCAGTAGGCTCGCGACCGTGCTCTCGCCTGAGATGTCCCAGATGACTGCCTGAGTTTGTTCCGAGCCAACCGTGATACTGCCGTCTGCGTTGGTCGCAAGGGCGCGTGCGTTCGAGGTTTCCGCGCTCAGATAGCCCGGAGCTGTGGTCCCCGTCCAGCGAACGGCTCGCTCAACCGATCCAACTCTTGCCCAACCAACGATGACGTTGCCATCCGTGCTGACGTCCAGGGCTTCGTGGTTACCCCACTCAACCATCTCCGCTAGCTGAATCATACCGGTCTGCGAAGTCCAACGGAAGGCGTGTTCTCCTAACGATGAAACGTCCACGCCAGCGACCACCGAGCCGTCGCCGTTGACAGCCAGCGCCGCGCTTTCCGCATTGGCATCTGGTTCGAGCTTACCAAGAAGGGTGGTGTCAGTAGGGGTCCGGCGAAACGCTTCGAGAGAAGAGAACGCTTCACCCACCAACGTGCTGCCATCGGCACTCAGCGCATTCAGCCCTATCCCGCCCGAAAGGAATTGGTCTGCCTCCTCAGTGCCATTGGTCGGCGTAAAACGAAATCCAACGTTGTCGCATCCTCCTACGACTAGATCGCCGGTCTGGTCGATGCCGGTCGGAAAGCACCCATACGTGGTCGTTGCGCCCGCCGGAGGCTCGATATATTGCAGTGCTTCGCCGTTAACGGATCGAAATGTGTGATAGGGCATGCCGCTCCTGGGGAACGAGATCCCAGCCACGGTTGTGCCGTCGCGGCTCACTGCTATGAGGTCGCTCAAGTCGTCACCCGCGAGTGTCCCGACCCCTCGAAATCTCTGAAATTGACAACTCTCACCCGTGTAGCGAGTCGTACAACTACACGCCGCGCGCCCGTCACTGGCGGTACACGTCCCACCGTTCTGACACGGGTTCGGATCACAAGGGTCGCTCACCGCAGTACCTCCGGCGCCTGCCGCGACGACGGAGCTATCACCAGCGCTTCCCGCACTGCCTCCGAGCTCAGGCGGAGATCCGCCCGAGCCCATCATGACGCCGCCTTCGCCGGCAGCGGAGCTCCCGCTGCTCCCGCCACCGCCCCCGTCGCTGGCACCTCCAACTACTGCTCCCGCTTCGCCACCCTCATCACCAATGTTGGATCCGCCTCCGCCTCCCGAGCCTTGTCCGGCGCGGAATGAGCCTCCATCGCTGCATGAACTCAGGATTGCCCACGCCGCGAGCAGACTCCTCCCACGAAGTGCCATTTTTCGCCTCCTCGCTCCCGACTCAACTCGTAGCCGCAGGCGGCGCGCTGCTGTCGCGGCGCGCGCGAGGTGAGGATTTGCGCTTCGCAGCGCTGGCTTCGTCTTCCGGCGCGTCGCCGACCGCGAGCTCGCACTCGCCGAAGGTGATCTGCATCTTGGCGTCCTCGGACGACAGCTTCACCTCCAGCGACTTGGCGCGGATTACGGTGTTGTCGCGGACGCGACCGGCGAGCTCGACGATGTCGGCGTCGAATTCTCCGGACAGCTCGCCGAGGGAGCGGATCGTGCCCACCTTGGCGCGGCCGTGAACCGCGCCGTTTTCACTCACGGTGAGCGAGGGCGTATCGATTTCACCCTCGACTCGGCCGCGCACCACGATCGGACAGGTCGATACCAGGGTGCCTTTGAACTCGGTTCCCTCCTCGACGATCGTCTGTTTTCCGTTCGTGCTCATTCGGTACCTGACCTTTCCGTTCCTTCGCGAGCCTTCGAAATCTTGACGCGCAGCCGGCACCCCGGCTGAAAAGCGAATTGCGTGGTGCCCGGAGCCTGCTCGACGGTGCCGACGAGCGCTCCGCTCGAGCTCACGATCAGCGTGCGCGGTCCCTGGATGCCGGGGCTCTCGCGCTCGAAGAACTGACCGTGAATGGTGACGTTGCCGCCGCCGGTGATGCGGCAGCGCGACAGCACGCCGGCCTCGCCGATCACCAGATCTGTGCCGGTTCCGAGCGCAATCGAGCAGTTCTCGAAGCGGCTCTCGATCTCGATGCTCGAGCCGTCTCCAAATTCGAGTGAAGCGTCGCGCAGCACGTCGCCGCGGCCGAAGTAGCGCGCGGCGCGCGTCGGCGCGGAGAGCTTGCCTGCGAGCCAGGCGTCCACGTCCTCGCCGCGCGTGGTCCGCGAGCCGTCGCCGCCGGTGCTGGTGTCGATCCAATCGGCAGCGGGCGTGCTCCACTTCGTGCCGACGGTGGCGGCGCCGTGCAGCTTCGCGCCGGTGAGCGTGGCGCCGGTGAGATCGGCGGCCCCCAGGTTCGCGTGACGCAGATCGGCGCCCGTGCAATTGGCGCCGCCGAGGCGCGCCTTGCTGAGATTTGCGCGCAGCAAATTGGCGCCGCTGAAGTTGGCTTTCGGGGCGGAGGCACCGACCAGCTCGACCTCGCTCAGGTTGGCTTTCTCGAAGCTCGCCTCTTCCAGGTTCGCGGCGCTGAGCACGGCGTTGCCGAGATCGGCGCCGTTCAGGTTGGCGCCGCCGAGGTAGCACTCGCCGAGCTCCGCGTGTGAGAGCGATGCACCTTCCAGGATCGCCTTGCCCAGGTCGGCCGAGTCGAGCTGCGCCCCGGTCAGGCGCGCGCCGCGCAAGACGGCCTCGCTGAGCGTCGCACCCTCCAGGGTGACGCGGTTGAGGTTGGCCTGGCTGAGATCCGCTTTCTCCAGGTTGGCGCCCTCGAGGTCGGCCTTGTCCAGGTTGGCCTCGCGCAGATCAGCCTGCTTCAGGAATGCTTCGCGCAAGCTGGCGTTGCGAAAATTCGCGCCCTTGAGCTTGGCGCCCGACAGGTTCGCTCCGTCGAGCTCGGCTCGACTGAAGTCCAGGCCCTCCAGCACTGCTTCCGCGAGGTCCAGGCCGCGCAGATCCGCGCGCGCGAAGCTCTGCTTGGTCGCTGCGCGCTTCAGTACTTCATCCCGCGTAAGCTCAGCCATCTGAACGAGTCCTCCAGGGTTTCGCTCTGCACTCAACCGGTTCGCGTGGCCAGGTAGCGTCTGAGCTCCTCGGCCTTCTTTTGAAATGGCAGGCGTTCGAGTTGCTCGACGAGCGCGACCTCTCCGAGTCGGGCCAGGAGCAGGGTGACTTCCAGCACGGTCGCCGCGCGTTCTTGTCGGATGCGCCGCTTCTCGTCGACGGCCGACCAGCTGCGAGCGCTGGCTTCGAAGGCGTTGTTTTGCTCTTCGAGCTTCTTGGTCAGAGTCTCGAGCTGCGTCTTCTCGCGGCTTCGGCGCGGCGCGGGTGGCAATGAGCCGAGCTCGCGCTTGTAGCGCTGAAAGCGCGCGACCACGCGCTCGGCGAGCTCGCGCGCGATGCCGGTGGCGTCGGCGATGTCGCTCGGCCTGGCCTTGTAAAACATGTCGAGGCTCGTGAGGCCCGCCGCGTACATGCGGTCGAGCGCGACCTTGCGCACGTCGGGCACCTGGCGCAAAAGCGACTGCACGATGATGGGCTCGCGCCGATCGCGCTCGGTCTTCACCTCGAAGGCCGCAGGCAACGCCTCGGTCAGCTTGTCGTAGGCCGCCTTGATCGCCTCGCGCGATCGCTGATCGATCACGTGCCCCGGCGTCTTCTCGCTCTGCTCGAGCGCGGTCACCAAGCCGGCGAGGCCGCTGGCCAGCTCGACGAGCAGCATGTCGTGCGCCGCGCGGCGCAGCGAGCTCACCGCGGGCCGGCACACCGCCAGCCACTCCTTGGTCGGCTCGCCCAGATCGATCTCCACGATCAGGTCGCGCACCGGGTTCAGGTAGTTCGAGGCGATCTCCAGGAACAGACGCTGCGCTTCTTGCAGCTCTTGCGGAGTCAGCTCGCCGCTGCCCGGTACCGGCGGCCCGGTGAGGATCGTCTCGAATTTGCGATCGATGTCGTCCAGCAGGCGACGCATCCCGGAGCCGCTCGCCGCGCTGAGAGCTGCGTTCGCGGCATTGCTGGTGGGGACTGCGGCCGAAGCCTCGCCCACGGCGGGGCCCGACAGCGTTTCTGCGGCTGCGTCTGCCAGCGCCTCGCTGATCGATCCTGGGCTCGTCGAGCCGGGGCGCGGCACGGTGCTGCGTATCCCTTGACCTGGCAAGGTCGAGCGCCTCGGAGGCGGCGGCCGCTTGGACAGCGACGGCGGCTGCGCTGGAGCGCTCGGTCGCGGCGCGGGGGGCACCCACTGCGCGTTCGGGTCGGTTGCGCGCGGCTGGGTCACTTCGCTCGCGCGCGGCTGACTCGCCTCGCTCGCGCTCGGATTGCTGCCTGCCGGCGGCGGTGCATCGAGATTGGGTGGCTCGGCGGGAATCGCCGAGAAATCGGAGTCCACCGTCGGCATGCGACCGCCGCATTCGACGCAAAACACGGCCCCTTCCGATCCGAGCGCGCCGCAGTGCGGACACCGTGCCGACAGACCCGCCATGGTGATGGCCGTCGTACCATCAACCCCGCTCCGAGCGGCCAGGAAATTCGCCGGCTTGCGCCGCATTTTCAGGGGCTTGTGAGCCGCGCGCCTACGGTTCGCGTGTTCACCTCGTCGGCGCGTTCTTGGACCGGGAAGTGAATTGTTCAGCGCAGGCCGAATGGCCGGCGATCGCGTCGACGTCGCGCGTTCACGTCACGAATCGAGCAGAAGCGCGGTGCGCTCCGCCGAGCGAACCGCGGCGTCGATGCCCGAGCCGTGAAACGCGGCGCCCGCGAGCCAGAGTCGCTGACCTCTCAGCTTCTGCTCCAGCGCTTCGACGCGTTCGCGATGCGCGGAGTCGAACACGGGCAGCGCGTCCGACCAGCGCGAGATCCAGGTGCGCTCCGCCGCCGAACGCAGCGGCAGTGCGCGCGCGAGCTGTCGAGCGGCGCGCGCGGCCCAACCAGAATCGTCGAGCTCGCGCAGATCTCGCGCGCTCGGTCGGAAGAACGAGCGCAGCAGCGCGTGCCCCTCCGGCGCGCGATCGGGCAGCTTGCTCGAAGCAAAGGTGCAGGCGCGAAATCCCTCTTGCTGCTGATCGGTGGCGACGACGAAGCCCGTGCCATCGAGTGGATGATCGACCGCGTCGCGTGGAAAGGCGAGCGACACGGTGAGGCTCGACACGGTTTCCGCGCGGCCGAGCTCGCTTGCCGGCGCGCCGAACTCGTCGGCCAACATGCGTGCGGCTTCGACGGCGCTCGTGGCGACCACCACCGCGTCGAAGCTCTCGGCCTGGCGGCTCTCCTCTGAAAGCCGCAGGCGCCAGCGCGCGCCGGCGCGCTCGAGTCGTTCGATGCGCGTGCCCGCGTTCAACGTCGCGCGATCGCCGATCGCGCGCTCGAGCGCCTCTGTCAGCTCTTGCATCCCGCACCGAAACGAGCGGATGCCGCGGCCGAGCTCGTCGCGTGCCACCTGAAAACCCAGAAATCGCGCAGCTTCGCCGGGCGCGAGCGACAGCAGTGACGTACCGTCGAAGCCGTACGAGCGGCTCACCAGTTGATCGACGATGCGGTCGCCAACCCCGGCCGAGGCGGCGATTGCCGGCAGGGCGTCGCTGCCAGCGACGAAGCCCTCGGCGCCGTGCTCAATCAAGAAGCCGTCGCTCCGCTCGCTGTGCAGTTGGCCTCCGAAGCGCGGCGCGGCCTCGTACAGCACCACGTCGTCGTTCGCGTTCGCACGCCGCAGCGCAACCACCAAGCCGGCGAGCCCGCCGCCGATCACCGCGATGCGCGCCATGAATCGACGGGACCGTAGCACGCGCTCAAAACGCGCCCCGCCCGGCTTCTCACAAAGAGCGCGAGATCCGCGAGGTTACGCGCAGGCACGCTGAAGATTGAAACAGGAGCAGCAGAGTTCAACCAAACTGCCAGCTGCCGGATTGGCACGCGCCCACGTTCGTCGCGAATTTGGAAAAGGTACGATAAAAATCGCACTTCGGCGCCTCGGGACTTGAAGTTTTCGGGCTCAGACCCTATTACTAACGAAAGCTCAGAAATTCATTGTGCCTCGGGGATGCGGCGCCGGCGATCGGGCGCATGGCCTGGGTCGCAAGGTTTCATTCAGCGAGCTCACGTGTTGCAAAGGCGGGCTCTTGGCCCACCCTTTACTTGTTCGAGATCGGTGTGAATCTGAACAACGCCAGGAGAGACGAATGAGAGCCCTCGGCTGCGCGTGGCTGACTGCTGCGATCTTGGCGGGAGCCTTCGGGTGCACGTCGTCCATCGACAGCACCGGCTCGAACGGAAGCAACGGGACCTCCGGGGCAGGTGCCGCAGCGGGCACTGCGACCGGCGCAGGGACGACCGGTGCAGGGACCACCGGCGCAGGGACCACCGGCATGCCGGGTGGCGGAACCATGTCCGGCGGCGGTGGGACGTCGAGCAGCGGTGGAACCAGCACCACCGGCGCGGGCGGCACGGGTCAGGCGGTGGGCGGCACCGGCACGGCGTGCACCCCGCTCGATTCGATTCCACGCCGGCTCTGGCGTCTGTCGTCACAGCAGTATTCGAACTCGGTGCGCGACGTGCTCGGCATCTCCGCCGGGCCGGTGCTCACCAACGCGGGCGGCGAGCTGCCCAACGCCTTCTTCTCGGATGACACGCTGGGCGTGACCCAGGACATGGCGTTCGCGATCTACACCGCCACCAACGCCGTGCTCGATCAGAATCCCACGGTGGTTCCGGCGCTGGCGGCCTGCAAGGCCGGAGAAGCCGAGGCGGACTGCGCCAAACGCTTCGCGCAAACGTTCGGAGAGCGCGCGTACCGCCGCCCGCTCGTGGACAGCGAAATCGCGACGCTCATCGCGGCCTACACCGAAGGGCGCAAGCAAGACCTCAACACCGGGTTGCGGCTGATCGCGGAGGCGGTGCTGCAATCGCCGTTCTTCTTGTATCGCACCGAGCTCGGCAATCCCGCCATGGCCGCCGCTGCGACCACCACGCTCACCCCGAACGAGGTCGCCGCGCAGCTCGCGTACTCGCTCACCAATTCGACGCCCGACCCGGCGCTGATCGCGGCTGCCGACAATGGAAGCCTTTCGACGACGGACGGCTTCACCACGCAGGTCAATCGCTTGCTCGCGCAAGACAGCGTGAAGCAGAACATCACGCGCATCATCGGCGCCTGGTTCGACGTCGGCAGCCTGCTGTCTTCGACCAAAGATCCCAGCTATTTCGCGGCCGGTCAGGATCAAGCGAAGTTCCAGAACGATCTGCTCACTGCCACTCAGCGCTTCCTCGACGACGTGCTGTGGGGCGGAGGCAAGGTGAGCGATCTGCTCACGTCACAGCGCGTGTTCGTGAACCAGAGTCTGGCGCAGTTCTACGGCTTGACGTTCACGGGCAGCGCGCCCGATCAGTTCGTCGCGGTTCAGGACCCGCAGCGCTCGGGCATCATCACGCAGCCCGGCTTTCTGTGGGCGCGCTCCGATCCGACGGCCACGTCGATCGTGCATCGCGGGATCTACGTGCACAACGAGGTGGTCTGCGCGGACGCGCTGGTGCTTCCCGATGGGCTGCTCAGTCAGCCGGACATCGTCGCGGCGCTCGCCATGTTGCCGACCGAGCGCGACAAGTCGAACTACCGCCTGATGACCAATCCGGTGTGCGGCGGCTGTCACCGGCAAATCGATCCCTACGGCTTGGTGTTGGAGGGGTTCGATTCGGCGGGTCGCACGCGCACCATGGCCGATGGTCTGCCGGCCAATCCCAGCGCCGACTTCTCGGCTTCGCCTTCACTGATGGGAACGATCACCGGGCCCATCGCCTTCGCTCAGGCCGTGCAAAAGGACGGCCTGTTCACGGCCTGCGCCGCCCAACGCATGTCAGGTTACGCGATCGGTCGCAAAATCGGCAAACAAGCCACTTGTGAGATCCAGGACTTGAACACGCGCTTTGCGAAGACCGACGGGACCGTCGCCAGCCTGTTCCGCGAGATCCTGCAGTCGAACTTCATGCACACTCGCGCCGGAGGAACCCCGTAAATGTCGTCGTACAAGATCGCACGGCGTGCGTTCCTGAGCAGCTGCGGCGCTTCCGCGTTGCTGCTCCCGCTCTTGCGCAACATCGAGGCGCGAGCGCAGGGCATGGCCGCGCCGCTCCGTTTCCTGGTCATTCACCATCCGCTCGGTACGCAGATCGAGAGCTGGCGCCCGAACGCCAGCGCGACCACCACCAGCTTCACCCTGCCCACCATCAGCGCGCCGTTCGCGCCGCTGCAGTCGAAGATGGTGATGATCGACGGCGTGAACATCGTGGCCACGACCGGCGACAAGACCCACGAAGGCGGCATGGTCGCGCTCATGACCGGCGTGCCGAGCCTCGGCAAGATCCCGAATCAGCAGCAGGATCACGCGGCGGGCGGTCCGTCGATCGACCAGCTGTTCCTCGACAAATCGCCGAGTCTCGGCGGCGCGGGTTCCTCGGTCAAGACGCCGTTCGGGTCGCTGGCGCTCGCGGCCGACATCCGTTCGGATCGCGACGAGGTGGCGCCGCGCGTGCTGTCGTACCGGCCGCCGATCCAGGGTCAGAGCGACATCAGCAAGGCGCGCCAACCGATCTTTCCGGAGACGCAGCCGCTCAACGTGTTCAACCGCATTTTTGGCGGCACCACGACGACGCCGCCGCCAGGGATGTCGAACACCGCGCTCCTGGCTCAGAAGAAGAGCGTGCTCGACTCGATCCGCGGTGATCTCGCGCGCATGCGCACGCTCGTTCCGTCGTCGGAGACGTCCAAGATCGACGCGCACGTCGACGCCATTCAAAAGCTCGAAGCCAGCATCCAGGCGTCGCTCGGCTCGGCCGGTACGGGCGGTATGTCCAGCACCGGCAGCGTGTGCGTGAAACCCGCCGCGCCGCCGTCCTTCGCGGAAACGGGCGTCGTTACCAGCAGCCTCGCGCCGGCCGGAGGCAGCAAGCTGAGCGGCGTCGACTACTATCAGCCGAACGATCCCAACAATCATCCGCACCAAACCCTCGGGCGCCTGCAGCTCAACATGATCAAGACGGCGTTCGCCTGCGATCTGGTGCGGGTCGCGACGTACATGTGGTCCGCGGGCACCAACCACGTGGTCTTCCCGTCGGCGTTCAACGGCTCGAAGTTCTCGAGCGGTTCGTCGTCGCCGCATCACCCGCCGTCGCACACCACGGACGCGTCCACGGTCGGTTGGTTGTCGGCCATCGACACCTGGTATGCCCAGCAGACCTCCGCGGCGCTGCAGGAGTTTGCCGCCCAGACCGACATCGACGGCAACAACCTGCTCGACAACACGGTCGTCGTGTACGTGACCGAGGTCGCGCGCGCCTACGACCACGATTTCCGCAACGTCCCGTACCTGGTATTCGGCGGCAAGAACACGCGGATCCAGGGCGGCAAGTTCCTGAAAGTCACGGGCGGCCCGCTGCCGAACATCAACGACGGCACGGGCAACCGCCCGCTCAACGACATCTGGCTCGCGCTGGCGCCGATCTTCGGGGTCAACCTGCCGACCCTCGGCAACTCGAGTCAGTACACCGGCGTCCTGCCGGGCATCGTCGCCTGAGCCGGCTCGGCGCGTGGTCCTTCCACCCCGAGGGTGAGAAGGGCGCGAATTCGCGGGGATTTGCCGAGAATCGCGGGCTGGGGGCCGATGCTTGTCCTTGCGAGCGGCGAGGCTGGGGCGGTAACGTCGCGGCCCAAGACCGGCCAGAGGACAGCCAATGCAGTTTGGATACTTCGACGATGCGGCGCGCGAATACGTAGTGACCCGCCCCGACACGCCGCGCCCGTGGAGCAACTACCTGGGTACCACGGAGTACGGCGCGATCATCACCAACAACGCCGGGGGTTACAGCTTCTATCGCAGCGCGGCCAATCACCGCTTCTTGCGGCTCCGCAGCAACTCGGTTCCGCTCGATCAACCCGGCCGCTACTTCTACCTGCGCGACGCGGAGAACGGCGATTTCTGGAGCGCGAGCTGGCAGCCCGTTGGAAAGCCGCTCGACCAGTACGAATCGACCTGCCGGCACGGCACCGCGTACACGATCATCACCTCCAAGTACGATGGCATCGAGACCGAGGCCACTTACTTCGTGCCGCTCGCCCAGACCTTCGAGTACTGGCGGATCAAGGTGAAGAATGGCGGGAGCCGTCCGCGGCGGCTGTCCCTGTTCACTTTTTGCGAGTTCACCGGAGTCGGCCACGTCTTCAACGATCTCACGAACCTGCAGTACTCGTTGTTCGTCAACAAGGCGGACATGGTGGACGGCATGCTGGCCATCGCCTCTCACCCGTACGAGCCCTTCGATCCAACGAAGCTGAGCGAGCTCGGGCGCTACTGGATGAAGCTCACGGGCGCGAAGGTGGTGGCCTTCGAGACCCTGCGCGACAATTTCCTCGGTAACTACGGGACTTATGCGCGCCCCGACGCCGTCGTGCGCGGGTCGCTCACAAACTTCGAGACCGCGGGCGAGAACGTCGTCGGCGTCCAGCAGGCGGACCTCACGCTCGAGCCGGGCGAAACGCGCGAGCTCATCGTGCTGCTCGGGCTCGGCACGCCGGAATCGCACGGCAAGGCGACCGTCGAAGAGTTCGGCAACCCGGCGCGTTGTGAGCTCGAGCTGCAGAAGCTCAAGCAGTCGTGGCATTCGCTGTTGAACTCGGTGGAAGTGAAGACGCCGGACCCCGATTTCGATCACATGATCAACGTGTGGAACGCCTACAACGCGCTGATCAGCTACGCCTGGTCGCGCGCGGCCTCGCTCATCTACAACGGTGAGCGCGACGGGCTCGGCTACCGCGACACGGTTCAGGATTTTCTCGGCGTCACGCCGCTGCTCAAGGAAGAAATGCGCGGTCGGCTCGAGCTGATGCTCACTGGCCAGGTCGAGTGCGGCGGGGCCATGCCGCTGATTCGCCCGTTTTCACACCAGCCAGGGCGAGAACAAACCCCTCCGCCCGAGCACTTTCGCAGCGACGACGCGCTCTGGCTGTTCAACGCGGTGCCGGCGTACGTGGCCGAGACCGGGGACCTGGATTTTTATCGCAAGCTGTTGCCGTACGCGGATCACGGCGAGGCGACGGTGTTCGCGCATTTGCGTCGCGCGCTCGAGTTCAACCTGGAGCGCAGCGGCAGGAACGGCTTGCCCTGCGGGCTCGCCGCCGATTGGAACGACTGCTGCAATCTCGGCTACACCGGCGAGAGCGTGATGGTCGCGTTCCAGGTGCGGTACGGCTTGACCGTATACGCCGAGATCGCGGAGCGCCTGGGCGCTCCCGCGGAGGCCGAGTGGGCGCGCGCGCGTCGTGAGACGCTGGATCAGGCGATTCGTAGCGTGTGCTGGGACGGCGAGTGGTTCATCTGGGCGACCGGCAAGGACGGCACGATCTTCGGCACCAAGCAGATGGAAGAGGGCAAGGTCTACATCAACACCCAAGCCTGGGCCGTGATCAGCGGCGCAGCCACGCCCGAGCAAGCGCGGCTCGCCATGAAGTCGATGAAGGACTATCTGGCCACTCCGTACGGCTTGATGTTGAGCGCGCCGCCGTTTCAAAAGACGTCCCGGCTGGTGATGGGGGGCGCCATCTACAACACGGGAATCAAGGAAAATGCTGGGATCTTCAATCACCCCCAGAGCTGGGCGGTGATGGCCGAATGCCTGCTCGGCAACGGCGATCAGGCGTACGAGTACTACCGCGCGTACATGCCCGCGGCGTACAACGAGCGGGCCGAGGTGCGCGAAATCGAGCCGTACGTGCACAGCCAGACCACCTACGCCACGTGCAATCCCAACGCGGGCAAGTCGCGCGTGCCGTGGCTCACTGGCACCGTGTCCTGGAGCTATTTCGTGGCGCTGCAGTCGATCCTGGGCGTTCGACCGGAAATCGACGGTCTGCGCATCGATCCTTGCATTCCCAGCGGCTGGCCCGGATTCCAGATGAAGCGCGTGTTCCGCGGCAAGACGCTGCACATCTCGGTCAAGAACCCGCGCGCGAAGAATCGCGGCGTGACCGAGCTCAAGGTGAACGGCAAGACCATCCCCGGCAATCTCGTGCCGCTGTCCGAGCTCAGCGAGGGCGCGACCATCGAAGCGACGATCGACGCTTAGCGCCGTTACGCGTTCATCACGTTGGCCGCGGGCGCCAGGCGTGGCGTGGCGGGCGTCGCCAGCTTGGGCTTGCTCTCGAACTCGGACGCCACCAACCGGCAGACCAGCTCGCAGCGGCCAGACACTCCGAGTTTGTGAAACGCCGCGGCGAGCTGATTGGCGACCGTGCGCACGGAGGTGTGGCGTAGCGCCGAGATCTGCGCGTGCGATCTGCCCTCGATCAAGAGCCGGGTCACCGCGTACTCCGCCGGGGAGAGCTCGCGCGCGAGGCACCGCTCGGGCCGTGGCGTGCTCAGCACCGAGTAGCTGCGTCCCTGGTGGGTGACGTGGCTCAGCCGAGCTTCTCGAAGCTCGGTGCGCTGGTGCAGGGCGTGGACCGAGAGCGCCAGCGGCAGCGGTGCTCGGGACGCGCCGCAGTCGAGGCCCATCGCGCGCAGGCAGCTGCCCGCGATGATGGCGACCGTCGACGGCGCGATGCCGAGCTCGACCGCCACGGGCTTTTGACCGCCGCGCAAGAGCACTCGCTCCAGGACGTCGAGCTTCTTCCGCGTGAGCTTGCGATCGAACGGGCTGACCGCGAGCGCAGGCGCGAGCGCGATGAAGCACGAGGTCTCGCTGAAGAAGTAGTCCGCGATGCGGCAGCGCCTGGAGCAGAGCTCCGTCCACAGCATGCCGACGTCGACCGGGCGTGAGCTCGAGTCCGCGCGCAACGCGAGCGAGCGCAGAGATTCGGCAACACCCGGAGTGGTTGCGGTCGACCAGCTGGCGTCGACCGGTTCGGTCCAGCGTTCGACGCTGAACTCCTCGAGCAGCGGGGTCTCCACTGCTCGAATAGAATGGAATCCCCCCGCGGGATCCCTATCGTCATGCGGCCGAGAGCGCACTTGACCTCCTCTCACACCGTCATTTGAGCGGCACACACGCCCACTGTCGATTACAGCTGATTACAGGGGATTTTCCTGCGATTGCAGCGATCGAATCGCGGCGCGGATCGGCGCTTACAGCACGTCGATGTGAAACGTCGAGAAACCGAGTCGAAGCTGTTTGCTGCGCGGTCTACGCTCGATCACGTTGGCGACGCCGGGCAGACCGGCGCGCGCGAACTGCTGACGAATGCGAAACACGTCGATGTTCAGCTGCGTGGAGGTGATATGCAGCGCGGAAAGCAGATCTTCCTGGTGAATCCAGCCGCACGCGGGATCCGCGAACCCCGTCTTTTCGTCCTCACGGCGCGCGCGCGCCAGGGTGAGCAAGAGGTAGTTGTGCGATCGCGTGCCGAGATCGATGACGAGATCGCCCTGCTCGGCGCGCAGCTCGACGTGCTCTTCGTCGCGTGAAACCAGAAACCTGAGCGAAACCGGCGCTTGCCCGGTCGGCTGCAGCGAGGTCGAGGTTGGACCGAGCACGTCGGGGCTGGCGAAGCGCCAGTGCCGCCCGGCTACTTGAAACAGCTTGTGATGCTCGAGCACGACGCGCTCACCGTCGGTCGTCTCCAGCTTCCAGAAGCCGTCCACGTCGCGGAAGATGCTGGCCTCGGGATTGTTACTGGTGGGCAGACCGATCACGTCATTTTCGGGCACCACGGGGTCACCGCCGTCGAGCGGAATGGCCATGGCCGGCGGCGCGCTATCGTCCCCTAGCTCCCAGATTTCGGCTTCGCTGCCGAAGGCCAGCTCCGCGCCTTTGGCGACCACGTAGGCCTTGCCCACTTCCAAGCGAACGCCGTTCAAGAACGTGCCGTTACGGCTGCCCAGGTCTTTGACTTCCCAGCGCGTGCTTCCCCAGCGCAGCGCCGCATGTTGCGCCGACACGTACGGCTCTTGAATGCGAAGCCCGCAGTTCGGCGAACGTCCGATGAGCAGCTCAGGCTCGACCAAGAGTTCGCGTTGCGTTCGACGTTGGCACAAAACTGCCATTGGATTCTGGTGCTCGGGACCCCCCTTGTGGGCATCCATATTCACCCATGCCAGCGGCGAATCAACCCCCGGCGTTTCAACTCGGAATCCTTGCGTTTTCTGGCCAATCCCCACGGCCCCGGACGACCGTCCGGGGTGATGACGACGATCGCCCGCCACCCCGGGACCGGTGCTGCTCGGGCGTCCAGGCTGAGGTCAGCGCGGCCCGCCCGGCGGAGTTTTGCGGCGGGTGAGCTTCAAACCCGAATAGGTGGCGTCGATCGCGCACACCTTGAAGTCCACGAGCCCCGCCGAAAGGCCGCGCGTGCGCACCAGAGCTTCGCTCAGATCGGTCTGCACTCCCGAGGCCTTCTTGGGCCAGCAAATCCAGATGCCGTTCGCGCCGAGCTGCTCCACGCGCATCGCCATGCGCTGGTCCAGCTCGCGGAGCGTGCGCGGAAACCAGATCCACAGATCGCACGTGGCTCGCGCGGATCGCGTCAGCGTCGCTTCGGGTGGCAACGGCTCGAGCAGCGCTTCGAAACCGGGCGGAGCTCCGACCAGGCCGACTCGCGAGCCCGGGTGCACACCGAGCTTCTTCGGGAGCGGCGTACCGGAATAGCCAGCGGGCGACGAGCTGGGCTTGGATTTGGTTTTGGGTCGTGCTTTGACGCTCTTCTTTTTCATGGGCGGCTTCACGGAGTGACGCTGCATCCCGCGCACGGCGGGAGAAGCGCGGCTCGAATTCCTGGGCCCAAACTCGGCGTTTGCACGAGGACGCGCCCGACCGCGCTGCTGCTCTCGACCGCGAAAATGGAGTCGGCTGGACCGACGTCGGCGCCGCGTTGAAAGATGCAATGATCGAAGAGCAGGTGATGCGGCGCGCCAGCGGCTGCCGCTGCGGGGCCCGCGTCGCTCGGCAGCTCCCAGCGCACCGACGCCGCCGCGAGCGATCGATCGGCGTCGGGCGCCTCTAGCCCTTGATCGTCGGTCTCCGACACCACCAACGTCGTGCGCGTGACTTCGACGTCGTGCGGCAAGCCCCAGTAGTTGTGGACCGGGCTCGGGATGCCGCTCTCCAACACCGAATCGAGGATACGGACGGTGGCGTTGGGCGCCTGGATCCGCAAAGGTCCACGCGTCATGCTGAGCCGCTGAACCTCGATCTGCGAGCCGCCGTAGCCCTCGATCTCGAGATCGCCACTGGCCAGCCGCGCATCGCTCAGCGTGACCTGAATCGTGCGCACGCCGCCGTAGCCCTCGGGCTGACCGCCGAACCACATGCCCGTGGTGCCCTCGGACGCGCTCGCATCGAGCTCCTTGAGGTCGACGCTGGAACCACCGCCGCGCAGCGTGACCACGTCCCGCCACAGATTGTCGCCGCGGATCCGGCATAGCTTGGCGTCCGTTTGCGGTCCCAGAAATAGCCCGCTGCCCGTGCCGTCGTACAGCGTCACGCCTTCGATCGTCGCTCGCAGGCGCCCCGCGCGCTCGGCGCTCCCCGACAGCGACACGAGGTGCGCGTCGTTGCCTTCTCCAGCACGAAAATCCGCCTGCTCTGCGCGACGTCCATCGATGGTGAGCCCTTCGATCAGCGTGCTCGCGGAGTCCATCGCCGCGCTCAGCGCGACGGACAACGTCACGTTCGCGTCCGGAGCGTGCGCCGGCCGATGCCAGCGCACGTCGCGGGCCGACAACGTGGTGCCGGGAGTCTGCGTCACGGCCGATATTTCGTAATCCCCAGGTGTGATGTAGACGACGCCGCGCCCGAGCTCCGCGGCTCGATCGAGCGCCGCTTGTAGCGCCGCGCCTTGATCTGCGGCGAGCCCCGGCTCGACGCCGAAATCGTGCTGAGCGTCGACGATGCCCGTGCGATCGTCGTCTTCTATGACGAGTGGCACCTCGGTCGAGCCGAGCAGCACCGCACCCTGGATGTCCGTCAGCGAAATGGCCAGTCGCTCGTCGAGCTCCGCCAGATCGTCGTCGCCCACCCAAAACGAGATCGTCGCTTGTTGGCTGCCTGGGGCCCAGGACACCGTGCCTTGCGCGCTCAGGAAATCCGGCACCTGGCAGCCGTCCTGAGCCTCGATTTCGCGCAGCTCGTAGCTCGCCGACACCGCTTGTCTGGGCGCGGCGCTGAGCCGCAACGGGAGCTCGACGACGCCCGCGCCTTCGCGCAAGACGAGCGGCTCGTCCCGGTGCTCGAGCGCGAGCGTTTCGAACACGACGTCGTCGACCGGGGAGCAGCCCGAGAGCCAGGCGCCGCACGCGAGCGCCACCCATGGGCCGCGCCGCTCCGCGAAAGTCATGGTCTTGCCAGGGCTTCGAGGCGCTTCTTCATCGTGGGGGCGTCGAAGCCGCCCGGATAGCGCGTCAGATAGTCTTGGCACGCGGCTCGCTCTTCAGCGTTGCGCCCGAGCGCCCGCAGGGCGCGAATCTTGCCCGAGAGCGCCTCGGGAGCGAGCGGCCCGCCGCGACGCAAGTACTCGTCGAAAGCGGACAGCGCTCGAGCTGGCGCTCCCAAGTCGAGCTCGAGCTTGCCGAGCGTGACCAGCACCGTGACGGCTTCGGGGCTCGCCGGGTAGGCGGTTCGCAGTCGCTCGTAGGTGGCGCGCGCTGCGGGGGCGTCACCCTGGATGAGCTTCTGGCGCGCTTCGTCGAGCAAGGCGGCGGGGCTCTGCGCGGCTTGCGCCGGACTCGAGGACGCGCGCGCTGCGGGGCGCGCCGCGTCCTCTGCCGAAACGTGACGCACCTGACCGGCCTCGACCTCCGCGTCCAAGTTGGTTCGCGCGCCTGATCCAGCGCGGATCTGCAGGCGATGGTGATCGGCGCTCACGAACGAGCTGAGCGGCAACGCAAACGGCCCGCGCTCGTCGACCAGGACGCGCTGATCGGGCTCCGCGCCGCCCACCTCGAGCACGCCGAGCCGGGAGCCTTGCCACAGCTCGCGCGGCGCGAGCAACGACCAGAACCGAGCTTCTTCGGCGCGACCGAGCGAGCCGTTGTCCGCCGCGCTGCCCGCGCGGAGCGCGAGGCGCGAGTGGGCGGACACGAGCGTCGACGGTTCCGAGGCGCGTCTCACCTCGACCTTGCCCTCGACCACGCTGACTTGCGCCGAGCGCTGCTCGGGATCGCGGTCGATGGCGAACAGCGTGCCGCGCGCGGTCGCGACCAGATCCTCGGACAGCAGGGAGAACGTGCGCCCTGCGCTGCGCGGGGCCAGCGCCGCTACCGCGGTGCCGTGCGTGACGCGCACTCGCGGCTCGGCCTCGGCGAGCGACTCGATCACGACTTCGCTGTCCCGCTCCAGGCACACGTCGATGGCGGGATCGATGGTGAGGCAGGCTCGCCCCTTTCGGGTGTGCAGCACGTCGCCGACCGTGAGCGTCCGGTTGCCGACGCTGGCAGCGTGCCCGCCGAGGTCGACCTCGCCGCTCACGAACACCAACTCGGAGCGCGTACGCGGCGCTGCGGCCGGAGCAGGCACGGGTCGCGTTGCGACTGCAGTGCCCGCCCGCGGCGCGCGGGGTTGCGTGTGCCGGCGCGCGAACCACGCTCCGGACAGGCACAGCAGCGCGATGCCGGCCACCAGCGAGAGACGCGGGACCAAGGACCTCGGTTCGCTCGCGAGCGAGGGACCTTCGCCCGGCGCGACCAGCCGCAAGCGGGAGCCGCGAGCGGCGGCCAACGCGCGCTCGGCGAGCGCTGCGGCTCCCGGTTCTTCCGGGCAATCCAAGCGCGCGCGCAGCTCCTCGAACAGCTGCTGCTCGCGCTGCGCGGTCCGATCGATCCGGGCGCGCTCGCGGCGCGCGCTCTCCTCCTGCGCAGACAGCGCATCGCCGCGCGCCCAGCGGTTCTGCAGCGCTTCCCAAGCGCGACGGGTGATCACGGCGACCTCCAGCCGCCGGCGCCGCGCGCCTCTCGCTCGAGCAAGCGGCGCAGCTGCTTGCGGCCCGCGACCAAGCGATCTTTCACGGTGCCTTCCGGCGACGCGGTGAGCTCGGCGATCTCTTCGACGCTGAACTCCAGCGCGTGTCGCAACACGAGCGCCTGGCGCCGTGAGGGCGACAGCCGCGCGAGCACGGCGTCGAGCCCCAGCCGTTCGCCGGCGGGTTCATCGCGCTTGCCCCAGGGCAGGACACCGGGGACGAGCCAACGCGCGAGCAAGTTTCGCCGCTGATGCTCGCGACGCAGGAGACGGAGCGTCGTGCGAGCCGTGATCCGCTCGGCCCAGCGCTCGAGGCTGGTGGCGACCCGAAAGCCCTCCGCGGATCGCAGGATCTCGAGCAGCGAGAGCTGCGCCGCGTCGTCCGAGTCGGCGGATGCGCCGCACAAGAGCCGAGCGACGCGCAGCACGCGATCCGACAGCCGCTCGACCAGCTGCCGCTGTGCGCGCGGGTCGCGCTGCGCGACGAGCGACATCAGCGCCAGGTCAGATTCCGCCGTGGGAGGGCTCGGGAGCGACACGGTCTGTCCATCTATGCCGCTGAATGCCCGTTTCGGTCGGAAAAATCGGCCCGTTCACGGGCGAAAATCCCGGATTCTTTTCATGGCGGCATAATCTCGACGCCCAGCTGCGCGCCGAGCGAGAACTTCGACAGCGCGCCCAGATCGTAAGTCTGGGGCGAGCGAGCGACGAAGCGGATCGAGCGCGGATAGTAGGCCGCGCTGCCGACCAGCTCGAGCGACATGAACGAGAGCAGCGGATAGCGCAGACGCGCTGCGGCGCACGGACCCACGCGATCGTACGAGTTGTGGTCGCGCGCGAACACGCCGGGCGATGGGCTCGCCCCCGAGCGGCGCAGCAGCTCCGCTGTCACCCCGAGCTCCGGCTCGATCTGCAACGGCCGAAGTCGAAGCGAGAACCCCAGCGTGAGCGACAGCAAGCTGCGGGCGAGCTCGAAATCGCCGAGCGCCGTGCTGAACCGGGCCGGAAAATAGCTGGCGGCAGCGGCTCGAAGCCCGACGCCCGATCGCGCTTGTACGCCGAGCGACACGGCGGCGCCGCCCGTGAGCGGCACCGCCGAGGCGAGCGACGCGATCGCGCCCGCAGCGCTGCCGCGAATTCGAAGCGCGCGTTGCTCTGCTTTTGCTTCAGTCGCCGCGCGTTCGACGTGGGGTTCGGGTCGTGGTTCGACCCGCGGCGGCGGTTTCGACGGTCCGGTTCGTTTTGGCGCCGCGGCGTCGGCTACGACGTCTTCCACCGGCTGCGACGCCACCTCGAGCCCTTCTTTCAGCGCGGCAGCGGCCGATCCCAGAATGCTCGCCACCGCCTCGAGCGACGCCGCGTTGGTCGAGAGCCCGCCGGGCAGGCTGCGCACGATCGCGCGCCCGCGCTCGGCGTCGACGATAGACAGCCGCCAGGCGTCTGCGGCCCGGACGTCCAGGATCGCGATCAGCAGCGCGCGTCGTTGCCCGAGCACGAGCCGCAACCAAGCGGCCACCGATGAAGTCGAGTGCTCGATCAGCGCGCTGACGTCACTGCGCCCGAGCTCGGAATCCATCAGGCCCTGCAGCGCGCGCTCGTTCTCGGCGCCGAGCACACCGTCGATACGCAGCACGAGCTGTGAGCGACGGGCGGGCTCGGTGTCGGCGGCCGCCGGCTCGGGCGCGCCCATCGCCGCGCGCGGCGGTGTGGCGTACGCGCCTCGGGTCAGCCCGAGCGTCAGCCACAGAGTCAGAAGCCCTGCCGCGCCGGATCGGGTCATCCTCCGTCGCGGCCGATGAGTGGATCCATTGCAACGAGTCTACGCCAGCCCAGCAGCGGAACAAGGCGCCCTTGCCAGCGTCGTGCCGAGCAAAGACGACGTCCCTTTGTCGCGAGCTCTTGACCTATGATGACGCGATGGCCTCGCGCGAAAGCAAGCCGCCCTACGTCGTTCGACCGCCGACCGCGGTGCTCACCCGCGGGTTCGATCCGCGGCTCAGCGTGGGTTCTGCGCGCCCCGCGGTGTTCCGATCCTCGACGTACGTGTTCTCGAGTCCGGAAGCGGCCGAACGCGCCTTCTCGCTCGCGCTCGGCCGAGCGCAGCTGCGCGAAGGGGAGAGCGTCGATCTGATCTACTCACGCCTCTCGCACCCGAACGCGGAAATTCTCGAGGATCAGATCGTGCCGCTGGAGCGAGAAGCGCGCTCCGCGGCGGTGTTCAACTCGGGCATGGCCGCGATTTCCACGATTTTTCTGACCTTCTGCCCGCCGGGCTCGCAGTTCGTGTACTCGACGCCGGTGTACGGGGGCACTCAGCACCTGATCCATCGAGTCCTGGAGCCGCTCGGTATTCGCGGCATCGGCGTCCCAGCGCAAGACACGGCCGCGCTCGCCGAGGCGATCCGCAGCACGCCACGGCTCAGCTTGGTGTTTCTGGAAACGCCCGCCAACCCGACGCTCGTCATGTGCGATCTCGCAGCCTGCGTGCGCGCCGCGCGGGAGCGCGCCGAGCACCCGTTGCTGGTCGTCGACAACACCTTCCTCGGCCCGGTGTTTCAGAGCCCGCTACAGTTTGGTTTGGATCTGGTGGTGTACTCGGCGACCAAGTTCCTGGCGGGCCACAGCGACATGCTGGGCGGCGTGGTGCTGGGTCGGGATCCAGAGCCGATAACGGCGCTGCGTGGCAGCCGCGCGGTGCTCGGCAACATCTTGCAGCCCGATGAGTGCTGGATCCTCGACAGCCGGCTGCCCACCGTCGACCTGCGCATGGTTCGTCAGAGCAAGAACGCCCAGCGCGTGGCCGAAGCTCTGGCCGGGCACGCGCAGATCTCGCGCTTCTGCTACCCGAGCTTGTTCCGCGATCCGGAGCAAGTGCGCATTCGCGACGCGCAGTGCCGTCACCCGGGCTCCGTCTTTTCGTTCGAGCTGCGCGGCGGCAAGCCCGCGGCGTTCGAATTTTTGCGACGGCTCACCATCGCGCGCAACGCGGTCAGCCTGGGCGGCGTCGAGAGCCTGGCCTGTCATCCCGCTTCCACCACGCACTCCGAGCTGTCCGCGGAGGAGTTGGCGGCGAGCGGCGTCACTCCGGGCTTCGTGCGCATCTCGATCGGCGTCGAGCACTACCGGGACTTGCTCGACGATTTCCGCGCCGCGCTCGACGCGATCGGCTGAGCTCAGACCTCCATGTACAGCGGCGCGCGCTCTCGGCAAAATCGCGCGATGCCCGCCAGCGCTTCTTCGGATAGATCCAGAAATGCGATGCCCATTCCGGGCCGCTCTGCGCCGGCTTCTCCTTCCGCGCGCAGCCAGCGCACGACGCCGCGGGTGCGCACTTGCGTGCCATCCGGCAGCTGGAATCCTAGCTCGAGGCGGCTGCCCACCGGGAACAACTGATAGGTCGCGACGAACACTCCGCCTTGCGACAGGTCCTGCGTCAACCCGGCGTAGAAATGAGTGTCGCGAGTGAACTCGAGCTCGAGCGCGCAGCCGCGCCGCGGGGCGCGCCGGCGAAAGCCCGGAGCCGCGTCGGGATCGGCGGGCGGCAGGCTGCTACTTTCACTGAGCTCCAGTGACACGCGCTGCAGTTCCGGGTAGCCGCCGGGCGAAGAGGGTGGGGGCGACTCCGGCCGTTCGCTCATGCGCGGCGGAGCGAGCGAGGCCTTGAGCTGATCGAGCTCGGACTCGCGGGCGCGCAGTACTTCCAGCGCGCTCGCGAGCTCGCTTTGCAAGGAGGCGACCTGCTTCTGGAGTGAGGCCGACGCTGGCTCCAATTCGCTCGACATGCGCAGGCCCGAGTGCAGCTCGTCACCGAACGCAGGCGCGGCGCCGTCGCTGTTCGCTGCGTTCTCTTCGCTCGCCAAGTGCAGCGCTCGGCGCTCGCTTCGTCTACGGGTCGACACGGCTACCCCTGTTCACTTCCAAGTCACTTCGAGTTCGGCGCGCGGCAATCAGTCGCGTCGCACCCGAGCTTCACCATATCAGAAAAGAATCAGCGCGTGAGCACTTCGCAGCGACGGCGAGTCATGGCGACGCCTGCATTCGCACGTCTTCGCATGCGAAGTGCGATCGTGACCGCGCGCTTCGCACGACAGGCGCGCCCGTGTGCGTTCGTATCACCTGCGCGTCCATGCGCACGACGGCCGCTCGGAACTCGCGCTTCTGGACGGCATGTTGCGGGAAGTGTTGGCTTGTTCGGTCGGAGGTGATAGCGGTCTGCAAGATGAAGCCGAGTCAAGCCTCGCTGTTCGCCGTGCTCGCATTCGCGATCGCGTGCAAGGACAAGGCGACCGCTGAATGCCAGTCACAGATGACGAGCGCGCAGGCGATTGTAGCCAAGGTGGACGGCAGCTCTGCGGCGAGTGTGCAAACGGCGCTGGGGGCCGTGGAAACTGCCTTGACGGCCTGTCGCGCCGCGTCGCGCTCGACTGAAAGCGAACAGCTGTCCGCGGCGCGCTCGGAGCTTCGCACGCACCTCGACGCACTCTCGCACCGCAAAGGACGAAAGAAGAAGGCCGAGCCCTCGGCGAGCGAGGTCGAGGAGCTCGTCAAGCACGGCGACACGTCGTGCCCGCGCGGCATGGCCTACAAAGCCGAGGGCAGTGATCGCCAGATCCGCTGCACGGGCCCCCAACCCATAAGGATGAACTTCGCGGCGGCGCGCGCCTACTACACCGGCCTCGGTTATCGCCTGACCGTCGCCGACAATCCGCCGCAGCTCAAGGCGGAGTACGGAGCGGAGCTGCTCGTATTTTCGTACGCCGCGCCCAACGACGAGAAGGCTCCGCGTTGCCTGACGCTTTATCCGCCCCCGCAGATGCCGTGGCAAGAAGCGGTCGCGCGAGCCACCGGCGGGCAGCTGAACAAGATCAAGAACGGCGCCCCGGTCCCGTTACCGGACGGCGACGTGCCGCTGCAGGTCGAAGAGGGTAACGACAAGCTCATCGTGCGGCTCGGGAGCTGCGGTTCGTAGCAGCGCCAGAGCTCGTTCTCGCACCTCGACGTCCAAGCGGCGCGCCGCGACCACCCAATTCGCCCGAGCTGGCGGATCTCGCTCAAGCTTTGCTGAGCGACGCCGTTGTTGCCGTCATGACGTTCTCCGGCTCGACCCTGGCTTGCGTGATGGCCGGCGCGATCTGTGTATTGAGCGCCGGCGAGCCGCAGGCGGCGCCGCTCGTACCGACGGTCGTCCACGGCGCTGGCAGCACTTCCGGAGGCCTGTTCACCGCCGGACCGGACGGCGCCGAATGGCTGTTGCCGAGCCAGACCACGCTGCGCCTCTCTCCCCATGGGGTGATGCGAGTCTTCGCCAGGCCTCAGTCGCTCGAGCTCGAGCCGGGGCCGAAAACCCCGACCTGGTCGGTCGCGCTCTCGCGCGGGCGACTCGACGTGCAGGTGCCGGCCAAGCCGAGGAGCGCGCTGCTCGCCTCGATCGATCGCGTCTCGGCGGTCGTCACCAGCGGAAGCGCGACCGTGCTGGCGGAGCCCGGAGTGGTATCGGTCGCCAACTCCGGGGGTGCCGTGCGCACCTACATCGAAGGGCGCTGGACCACGGTGGAAGTCGGCCATCTGTCGCAGATCGACGCCGAGCACGGCTTCGGCGCGGACAGCGCGCTGCTCGCGAGTCCCAGCTTCAGCAAGGGTCCGCGGATCTGGTTCACCGGGGCGGAGCCCGCGCGCGTCGCGGGCTTCGAGTGGGGCAAGGTCGACGGCGCGGTCAGCTACGATCTCGAGCTTCGCCAGGGGACGCGCGTCGTGGGAAGCGAACGCGTCGAGGAGACCAAGCTCGCGCACGAGCTCGCTCGCATCGAGCCGGGTGAGTATCAACTAGCGGTGCGCTCGGTGGATGCTCGCGGCATCGAGGGCCGCTGGTCGGAGGCGCTCGCCCTGCGCGCGATCGGCGTGGAGCTCCCTCCGGGCGGGTACCTGGAAAACGGCGGTATCTTCCTGAGCGGCGGTCAGAAGGTGCATTTCTCCCGGACCGAAGGGCTGGAAATGACCTATCTCGGCGCTGGAAAATACGTGCCGGCGAACGAAGAAGTCGGTCTGTACCGCAATCAAAGGACCATCGTCAGCTTCCGCTATCCGCACTCCACCGAGGACACGGTGGCGCGCCTCGAGCCGCGTGACGTCTACGCGGACGTGTTCGCGGGCCCGAAGCTCGCGACCTGGCCGCGCGATCCAGTGACGCTCCGCGTTCGTCTGCGCACGCGCGCGGGCGCACCCGTGCCGGCGTTCATCGAGGTGGTGCCCACGGTGATGGTCGGGGTCGAGCCGCTCTCGGTGAGCTGGCAGAAGGACGGCGATGAGCTGCGCGCGGTCGTCCCGCCGCAAGCCAGCCGCGGGCCGTGGGTGATCCGCGTCGACGTGGCCGATCAGTTCGGCATCGCGCTCGGTCGAGATTTCGTCGAGATCGCCGAGCAGAAACCGAAGCTCGCCCCCGGCGCGTCGCGCGTCGCCGGCTCCGCGGGGCCGAAGCGCTTGCCGGCCGGCGCGAGCGTCGCGGCTCGCTGAGCGCGCGGCTCCGGTCGTCGCCCGCGCGTTGAGCTCAGCGCGTGCCGGTGGTGAACGTCCAATCGAACGACAGCGGCGCTCCTGCGCGCATCGCGTTGATGCGAACTCGATACTGCGTGTTCGCCGAGAGCGGGGTGTTCGTGTACAGAAAGTACTGATCCTTGCCGTTTTGTTGGTTGGTCTCGTCGATCCAGACGTGATCGATCGGTGCGTCCATGCCCGCCACGTCGATGCGATGATCCTGGATCGTCGCGCCGCGCAGAAAGAGCGTGACCGGGGAGCCGCTCGGCCATGAGCCAGTGGCAGGAATGGGCGGCATGGGTCCCTCGCGGCTGCCATCGAACGACGTGGCCAGCCCCGTTTGCCCCGAGTAAGGGTACACACCTTGCGCGGTATCCGGCGTGGTGGGTCCGCGTCCGAAATCGATGGTGTCGCACTTGGCGGGAGTCGTGGTGCCGCCGTAGCCCATGTTGCGGATCCAGGGCTTCAGAATCGGCGTGCGATGCCAAACGCTGTTGACCCAGGTCGAGACCGCGCGGTTCGGATCACCGGTGAACGCCATCACCTCCGAGATGATCTGCGGATATCCGGCGGCCTTGCCGCGCGCGCCGAGCGAAGCGCCGACGAAGCCGGTGCAGGTGGCCACTTCGCTGTGAGGATCGGCGATGCAGGTGGCGTCGCTGGCGTTGGCTGCGTAGTAGTCGCAGTGCTTTTGCGCGGACACGTCGAGCTCGTGCACGAGCTCCATGCACGGCACGCCCATCGCCACGCGCAGCGCGTTGATGGCGTTGAGCGCCGTCACCGCGGCAGCGGGTTCGCCCGCCGGCGGCTCGGGGCAAGCGCCGGTTGCGCCGCCGGATCCGCCTGCGCTGGTGCCGGCGCTGGCGCCGCCCGCGCCGCCGGGACTCGCGCCGCCGGGGCTCGTTCCGCCCGCGCCCAGGCCGGCGCTGCCGCCCTGGTTCATGGCGCCGCCCGGGCTCACTCCGCCCGACGTCACAGCAGAGCCGCCCGAGGCCGGGCTCGCTCCACCCATCGAGATCGGCGCGCCGCCGCTCGCGTTGCTTCCGCCGCTCGTCGATCCGCCGTTGCCGAGCGAGGTCGTTCCCGCGCTCGGCGCGCTGCCGCCCGAGCCGCCGAGCGGCTGTTCGTTCGACGAGCTACCGCTGCAGCCGAGTGGGATCAGCACGGCGAGCGCCGCGCTCGCGGCAATGAATCGGGGAACCATCACGCACCTCTTTCGAGTGTAGGGGGAGGGGGGAGGATCACGCTGTCGGCGCTAGCTTACCTCGCAATTGCCTGGTTCCCACTATTGCCCGGCGAAGTCCGACCGTTGCCTGGCCAGTAACCTCGGCGATGCTCATCGTCGGCGCCACGCTGTATCGTTAAGAGATGGTACGTCGCACTCTAGCGTTGCTCTTGGACCACCCGATCGGTGAGTACCAGGACGCAATTCAGCAAGCCGTCGAGAAGGCGGCGCTCGAGCACGACGCGAACCTGCTCACCGTGATCGGGCGCGCGCTCGACGCTCCGCGGCCGGGCGAGGCGGCGCTGAATCGCATTTACGATCTGCTGAGCGCGCGCAGCGTCGCCGGCGTGATCATCGCCGGCGTGGTCGGGACGCAGTGCAGCGAAGAGCGGCTGCTGGCGCTGCGCGATCGTTTGGCGCCGTTGCCGCTGTGCAGCATCGGCGTGAGGATCCAAGGTGTTCCTGCGCTCGCCATCAACGACAAGCGCGCGATGCGCCTGATGGTCGATCACATCGTCGGCCACGGCTGCAGGAGGATCGCCTTCATCCGCGGGCCGCTGGCCAGCGAGGAAGCGGAGCAGCGCTATCGAGCCTACCGCGAATGCCTGACCGACAACGGCATCGAGCTGATTGCGCCGATCGTCGCGATCGGCAACTTCGACCTGCCATCGGGCGCCAGCGCCATGGAAGAGATTCTGGCGACCGGTGAAGCGTTCGACGCGGTGATCGCCTCCAACGACAACATGGCGCTCGGAGCCGCCGAGGTGCTGCAGTCGCACGGTATCCGCATTCCCCATCGTGTCTTGGTGGGTGGCTTCGACGATTTTCCGCTGGCGCGCTTCGCCAATCCGCCGCTTACCAGCGTGCGGCAGCCGATCAAGAAGCTCGGCGAGCAAGCGGTACGAACCCTGGTCCGGCAGCTCGCGGGGCAAGCCGTGCCCGCGCTCGAGGAGGTGAGCAGCGAGCTCGTCCTGCGTCAGTCCTGCGGCTGCGCGTACAAGGTGATCCACGGCAGGAAATCCCAGCTCTTGCCCGCGCCCGAGCGCACGCCGCTCGACATGCTGCAGGCGAACGGAACGGAGCTGCGCGCGTTGCTGCTCGACGCGGTGCGGCTCGCTCCCGGCGCGCTGGACGGCTGGCTCGAGAGAATGCTGTCCGCGCTGAGCGCCGAACTGTCCGGCAGCAGCGGTCGCTTCCTGCTCGAGCTCGAGGATCTGCTGGAGCTCGCCATGCGCCAGTACGAGCCCATCGACGAGTTTCACGTGGTGATCTCGGTGCTGCGCGCCGAGCTCAAGGGCAGCCACGGCCCGAATCACAGCGGTCACACGCTCGAGGATCTCTGGCATGCGGCGGGCATTTTGGTGGGCATCACTTCGGCGCGCGCAGAAGGGCGTGAGCGCCTGGCCTCGGAGGTTGCGGCCGGGGTAATCCGCGAGAGCATCGCGCGCCTGTCGACCACGCTCAGTCACGACGCGCTCAAGGCAGGACTCCTCGATCTGCTGCCTGCGGTGAAGATCCCGCGATCGCTCGTGGCGCTGTACGACGACGCGGAGCAAACCGAGCTCCGCTATTTCTTCGGTACCGACCTCGCGGTGCAGCTCTCGCTGCCGGAACCGGTGTTCGCGGCGACCGACCTCGTGCCCCCCGGATTCGCGCCGCCCGAGCGCCCGATCTCGCTCATGGTTCAGCCGCTGACCTTCGAGACCGAGCACCTCGGGCTATTGTGGTTGCAGTCCGGCGCGAGCAGCGTGGTGTACGACATCTTGCGTGAGCAGATAGGTGCGTCGTTGAAGGGCGCCGCGCTGCACCAGTCGGTGGTGCAGCAGACGGCCCTGCGCGAACGCGCCGAGCGCGCGCAGCTCGAGGGCGAGTTGCGCATCGCCGAGCGCATTCAGACCGCGATTCTCCCCGTCGACGTGCGGGTTCCATGGCTGGAAATCGCCGCGAAGATGGTGCCCGCGTCGGAGGTCGGCGGCGACTACTACGACATTCGCCCGTCGGGCTCTGCGTGTTGGGTGGGCATCGGCGACGTGACCGGGCACGGCCTGCGCGCCGGTCTGATCATGCTCATGATCCAGAGCATGGTCTCGTCCCTGCTCGAACAGAGCCCGCGCGCGGAGCCGGCCGCGCTGCTCAGCGTCCTGAACTCAGCGCTGTTCAGGAACGTGCGCGAGCGGCTGCAGCTCGACGATCACGCGACGTTCAGCCTGCTCAGGATCGACGCGGACGGCAGCGTCACCTGGGCCGGCGCGCACGAGGACATTCTGGTCCTGCGCGCGCGTGACGGTAAGTGCGAGGTGCATCCCCCGCTTGGTACCTGGATTGGCGCCGTGCAAGACATCACGCACGCCATCCCCTCGCAGTCGCTGCGGCTCGAGCCGGGCGATCGCTTGATCTTGTACACCGACGGCCTGATCGAGGCGATGGACTCGCACCACGAGCAGTTCTCGCTCGAACGCGTGCTGTCGCTGCTCGAGTCCGCGGGCCAGGCGTCGAACGAGGAGCTGTGTTCGATGCTGGTCGACGCTGCTCAACAATTCGCGATCGTGCAGGCAGACGACATCACCGTGGTCGCGCTGCGATATCAGCCCGTCGCAAGCTAAGTCTCGGGGGTTTTGGGGGGCACCGCTGGGACGTGCGCGCTCTCGCGTCCTGAGCGGCGTTGGGCAACGGGGGGGCCGCGCGGGTCGGGGCAGCTGCCGCGCCGGCCACACGGTGTTGGTGACCGGCGCTTTGGGGTGGAGCTGGAGCGGGGCACGCTGCGGCGCTCAGCGCACGAGTCGGCTGAGAATGTTCTTGGCGCGTATACCCAGGGCAACGACTGCCTGCACATCGGCGGTCGAGCACGCGCCCAGGGCACCGGCGATCTCGATGGCAGCGCAAGCCTCGCAGCACTCACAGAGTGCGATGGCGTAAGCCCGGCTTTTGTCTGCGCGGGTTTGGCGCGCGGCGCCCTCCGCGCAGTTCAGAGCCGCCGAAGCCGCAGATTTACGCGCCTGAGCGCGCAGTTGAGCGTTCGCAACGCGAATACTGGCGACGAGCTTCACCAAAGCCAGACACACCTCGTAGGCGATCAGTCTGTGATGAGGGAGCTGAGTGGATGGAGGCTGGGGATGACTCATGCCCCTCCCGCGCAGGTGCCGTGACGGCGCCCCGCCGTATTGCGAATCTCCGCACCGGCGCCGGCGCGGGACGTGCGCGTCCCGGCATGAGTCATCGCCAGCCTCCGTCCACGATCCATGAACCGACCTCGATCCGATCCCGAGCCGCGCTCCGTCTGATCCCGAATCCGATCCTGAAATCCGAACCCGATCCCAATCCGTCCCGAAATCCGATCCCGAAATCCGATCCCGATCCCGATCCCGATCCCGAACCCCAACCCGATCCCGAACCCGATCCCCAACCCGATCCCGAACCCGATCCCGAACCCGATCCCGAACCCGAACCCGATCCCGAACCCGAACCCGATCCCGAAGTCCGATCCCGAAATCCGATCCCGATCCCGATCCCGACCGCTCGCTACTACCCAGCTTCACCGGACAGCCACAAGCTCCCCCCGGGGGGGCCAGGGCTTGACGCTCCCTGGGCCGCATGGGATAAATTGCCGGCATTCAGCGCGACGAACCGTCGCCAGGAGATACGCCATGGTCTGGGAGCTCCCGTCCTTCGTCGAAATCGAAATGAACGCTGAAATCGGCTCGTATCAAGAAGACTACGACGGCCTCTGATCGGCGCATCGGCCTCGCTGACCGGGCCGGGAAGGCGTGACGCTTGTTCGTCCGGGTGCTCGGCTCTGCTGCTGGAGGCGGATTTCCACAGTGGAACTGTGGCTGCGCGAATTGCACGGGGGTGCGCCAGGGCACCGTGCGAGCCGTTGCGAGGAGTCAGGAGTCCGTCGCTGTCAGCGCCGACGGTGAGTCCTGGTTCCTCTTGAACGCCTCCCCCGAGGTGCGCCAGCAGATCGAGAGCTTTCCGGCGCTGCACCCCAAATCGCTCAGGCACACGCCGATCGTGGGCGTGGTCCTGACCAACGGCGATCTCGATCACTGCTTGGGGTTATTGTCGCTGCGCGAGTCGCAGCGCCTCGTCGTGTACGCCACGGATCGCGTTCGGAGCGGCTTCGTGGACGGCAATATCTTCTATCGCACGCTCGAGCGATTCCAGGGTCAGATCAACTGGCGTCGGCTGCGACTCGGATCGCGGGAGGCGCTGCTCGGTGCGGACGGCGCTCCCTCGGGTCTGCACGTGAGCGTGTACTCGGTTCCAGGCAAGCCGCCGCTCCACGCGCGCGACCCGGGCCGTGACCTCGAGGACAACATCGGGCTCAGCATCGTCGACGAGCGCACGTCGGGCGTGCTCGCCTACCTTCCGGGCGTCGCCGGCCCCTCGCAGTCGGTGAACGACGTGGTCGCCGGAGCGCACGCGCTGTTCTTCGACGGCACGTTCTGGTCGAGTGACGAGCTGGTCACTCTCGGCGTCGGCGAACGCCGCGCGGAGGACATGGCGCACTGGCCGGTGGGCGAGGCCGCGGGCAGCCTGGAATTTCTGCGCAAGCTTCCGGTGCGGCGGCGCGTGCTCATCCACGTCAACAACACCAATCCGCTCTTGCGTGAAGACTCGCTCGAGCGCGACATGGTGCGCGCGTTCGGCATCGAGGTGGCCCACGACGGCATGGAGTTTTCGCTGTGAGCGCCGCCGCCGAACCCCGCGCGCCCCTCTCGCGGGACGAGTTCATCGAGTGGCTGCGCAGCGAGGGCGCGAGCCGCTATCACGACGCGCACCGGGTGCACGTGCTGATGCACGAGGGACGGCTCACCCGGCTGCAGCTCCAGCAGTGGGTACTGAATCGGTTCTATTATCAGACGCGCATCCCGATCAAAGACGCGATCATCCTGTCGAAATCCGAAGATCCCGCGTTTCGGCGCGCCTGGATCCGGCGCATCGTGGATCACGACGGCGAGCGCGACGGAGAAGGGGGGCTCGCGCTCTGGCTCAAGCTCGCGGACGGTGTGGGCCTCGACCGCGAACGGGTCACGAGTTGCCGCGACGTGCTGCCCGGCGTGCGCTTTGCGTGCGACGCGTACGTGGAGCTCGTGCAGAGGCGCTCGCTGGTGGAAGCGGTGGCCTCCTCGCTGACCGAATTCTTCGCGCCCGATCTGATGAGCAAGCGCATCGCTGCTTGGGAGCAGCACTACGACTGGGTGAAGAAAGACACGCTCGACTACTTTCGCTCCCGCGTTCCGCGCGCGCGCCGCGACTCGCTGGAGGCGGTGGATTTCGTGGTCGCGAACGCCGCTACGTACGAGCTGCAGGTGCGCTGCGTGCAAGCCCTGGTGAAGAAGACCGAGATCCTGTGGCACCTACTCGACTGCGTAGAGGCCGCGTACATCACGAACAGCTCGGAGCCCGCGCCGTGATCGCGGACTCGGCTCGCCCGCGCTTGTCGAGCAAGGCCAAGCTCAGGCTGGACAAGAAGACCGGCCAACAGGTGCTGCTCTACCCGGAAAAAGGCTTGATCCTCAATCCGACGGGGGCGGCCATCGTCGGCTTGTGCACGGGCGAACACACGCTGCGCGAAATTCTGGAAAAGCTCCGGGAAACCTATGGCGAAGGGCCGATCGAAGCGCTCGAGCGCGACGTGCGCGCGTTCCTCGACGGCCTGGCCGAGCGCGGCCTTCTGGACGGGCTCTTGCCGTGAGCGACGAACAGCGCCTCTACACGTTGATCGCGGAGCTCACCTACAAATGCCCTCTGCGCTGCCCGTATTGCTCGAACCCACTCGATTTCAACGCGCCTCGCAGTGAGCTCAGCAGCGACGAGTGGCGCCGCGTGCTCGCCGAGGCCGAGGCTCTCGGCGCCCTGCAGGTCAACCTCACCGGCGGCGAACCGCTCTTGCGCGACGATCTCGAGCTCTTGGTCGCCGAGGCCAAGCGGCTCGATCTATACGTCAACCTGATCACGAGCGGCCTTCCGCTCGTGCGCGAGCGGCTGGTTCGTTTGCGCGACGCCGGGCTCAACGCCGTGCAAGTGTCGATTCAGGACGCGCTGCGCGAGCCGTCCGAGCGCATCGCAGGCACCGCTTCGTTCGATCAAAAGCTGAACGTCGCGCGCTGGGTGAAAGAGCTCGGGCTGCCGCTCACGCTGAACGTGGTGCTGCACCGCGAGAACCTGGGTCGCGTCGCCGAGATCGTGAGCCTGGCCGAGGAGCTCGGGGCGGATCGGCTCGAGCTCGCCAACACGCAGTACCTGGGCTGGGCGCTCGTCAATCGCGAGGCGCTGATGCCCACGCGCGCAGAGCTCGACCATGCGCGGCAAGTCGCCGCCGACGCCAAGCAGCGTCTCAAAGGCCGAATCGAGCTGTTGTTCGTGCTGCCCGACTACTACTCGGATCGGCCGAAGGCGTGCATGAGCGGTTGGGGCCGGCGCTACCTGGTCGTGGCTCCAGACGGCCGCGCGTTGCCCTGCCACCTGGCGCACACCATTCCGAACCTGGTGTTCGACAACGTGCGCGATCGTTCGCTCGCCGAAATCTGGCAGAACTCGCCCGCGTTCCTGGCCTTTCGCGGGCAGGAGTGGATGTCGCCCACGTGCAAGAGCTGTGACCGCCGCGAAATCGATTTCGGGGGCTGCCGCTGCCAGGCGTTTCATCTCACCGGAGACGCGAGCGCGACCGATCCCGCCTGCGCGCTGTCGCCGGATCATGGGCTCGTAATCTTGGCTCGCGACAAGGCCGCCGCAGGCGAAGCGCTGATGCAACTCCGCTATCGCGGCGCTCGCAAATCAATCGCCGGCGGTTGAACGGCCCCGAGTTCGTGGGCTCGCGCGCGAGTCGTCTCGAGGGACTCGTGCCGCTAGGGCGTGAACGCGTAAATCTGGTTGTTGGCGGCCACGAATACGCGGCCGTTGGCGACGATCGGCGTCTGGAATTTGGCAACCGCCGACATGGCCGCGGTGCCTGCCAAGATGCTCGTCCCGGTTTCGCCGTCCACGCCGTACAGTTTGTTGTCGGTGCCGACGATCCAGACGACGGCGTTCGAACCCTGCGCGTCGGTCACGCTGACCGCGGGTGCTCCGCTCGTGGTTGGGCCGCCGCACCACGCGACGCTGGCGGCGCCGGCAGCGGTCACCTTGATCGCGGTGAGCCCGCCGGATTGTCCGGCTGGGCAACGCGTGCCCGAGTCTTTGAACACCACGAAGGTGCCTGACGAGGTCGTGTAGCCCGCGGCCGCGGTGATCACGGCAGAGCCGGCCACTTGAGTCCCGGTCGCGGCGGTCTGCAGCCCGCCGAGCGCGGACATGGGCCGCACGTACGCCTTGCGATCCTTGCCGAGCTGAACGACGAGCTTGGTGCCTCCGGCGGTGACGATGATCGGCGCGGTGCCGCCGATGTCCGTGTCGCCGTTGTCGAGGTCGCGATAGTTCTGCGGCACGAAGTAATCGTTCGCGTTGTTGCTGAACGCCAAGCTCGAAGGCAGCTTGAAGATGGTCTCTCCGTCTTGCCAGGCCCAGTTGGTCGGAACCGTGAAGCTGTTGGTGGTGGCTTGCGTATTTCCGGTCGCGAAGACGAGCGACGTGCCGTCGACGGCGATGCCCGCGGGGGCCCAAATTCCGCCGGCGATCGCGCGCGTGGCCCAGGCGCTCACCTGCGTCGGGTTGGTCGTGGAAATACCCACGACCCAGCCGTGGTAGTTGCCGCAATCGCCGATGTGGCCGCCGAACGGGACGAACACCTTGCCGTCCAACAAGGCCAGCGCGCCGCGTTGATTTTGCGCGAGCGAGCTGAAGGTCAGATTGCCGGACTTGGCCGTGGCGTTGAGATCGACGGGCCAGCCGTCTCGCTTGACGCCGAGATCCGCGTCGAGCGCGAACACCATGTGCTGGGCCGTGCCGCCGGCGGTCATGGCGGTCATCGTGTCGAGATAGATGGTGCGCGTGGCGGCGTCGATGATCGGAGTGCCGGTGATGCCGAGCGGATTGATGTTGCCGCAGTTGGCCCTGAGGCTCGCCAGCTGCGATTGCGGCACGGTCATGCCAAGAGTCTGATCGTAGACTTGCATGCCGTTCGCGGCGTTGACGGCCTTGATGTGATTTTGCTCCGTGACGGCGATCACCAGGTCGGGCTTTCCGCCCGTGCCCAGCAGGTACAGCGGTTGCGCGTACGTCGGCCCGGCGAGCGTCGCGTTCGCGAACGTGGTGTCGATGTGCAGCGTGCCGGCGGCCGCCTTGGTGAGCCGGTTGTCGACGTACAAGCCGTCGCGCGAGGGATTGTTGTGATGCTGCAGAACCTGGGCCGTGCCCGTGCTCGTCGTGCCTCCGGCCGTGCCGCCGGTGCCGCCGCTGCTCTTTCCGCCTCCGCCGGCTTGAGCACCGCCGCTGCCCACCGCGCCTCCGGCTGTGCCGCCCGCGCCGCCGTTATTCTTTCCACCGGCGCCGGCGTTGCCGGTCGCACCTGCGTTGCCTCCGGCGGTGCTGCCCGCTGCTGCACCCGCGGCGCCCGCTACTGCTGTCGCCCCAGCGGATCCCGCCGTGCCACCCGCCGCGGTGGTGGTGCCGGCACCGCCACCCGCCGCGGTTGCTCCTGCCGTCGTCGTCCCACCGTTGCCGGGGTTGGTTGCGCCCGCACCGCCGGAGCTCATGCTGGTCGTGCCGCCGGAGCCGAGCGGGGTCGAACCGCCGGATGCGCTGTTTGCGCCGGAGTGATTGCCGGAACCCGAAGCGCCGCCATCCAACGAGGTCGAGCTCGAGCCGCACGCGGCGAGCAGGGACAGCATCGAGACAGGCAAAACCAGCACTGGCCAAGATCGCATCGGTGGCTCCTTTTTGCTTCCATCACAACTCAGCGCTGTGATTGGAATATCGTGTTCCCGGACGAAGGTTTTCGAGCGAAGAGTGAGCGAGAGAGTTAGTTGCGCAGGGTGTCGTGATCCATGCGAACGGCCTGTCTTTTGGCTCGCGGGCTCGTTTGCGAGCCGCTCCTGGTCAGAGGCGCGGGTGTGCGCACGTCAAAACCTCGTGCCGATGGATTACGGCACTGGTTGCCGTCACGCAAGCCGGCGTGAGTTAACAAGCAACCGCAAACAAAGGCGTGGCAATGCGCGCGCGTGATCGAGCGCGGCGCATGGGGGATATCGCCGCGCTCGCCGTGTCACCCCGAAAATATGACCTTGCCCGGGGCCTTTACGCGTCCGCTCATCTGTCGAATTGGCTCAGGTCCATCGCGATGGGCTCTGACCCGCGGTCTCGATCGCGACCTGGCGCGATCCTGCAATCGAGCGCGTCAACCGGGATCGGCGATGCGACCGATGAACATGATCGCACCCGTGAGTTTGTCGCGAATGACGAACACGAACGGCTGATCCACTCGGAAACTGGGCAGCGCGCTGCGCGTCGCGATCACGGCGGCGGTGGCCGCGGCGGCCGTGGTTCCGGCCTCGTCGACGTGCACGAAGCCTTGATGCAGCACGTTGGCCAGGTACAGGGGTTCGCTGGTTGAAGGATCGACCATGGCGGAGAAATCCGCGGTCGTGGGGTCGAACGCGGCGCGCATGCCCAGGGCTTGCAATGCCGGCACGAGCCCGAGCGCGGTTCGCGCTTCGAAGCGCGGCAACTGAAGAATCAACGGCTCCTCCGCGAGCGCCGCGACCAGCGCGTCGATGCGCGCGGCGTCGAGCTTTCCAGCACAGTGGGATCCGAAGCTTGGAATTCACGTGACTTGAAGTCGC